>OCPS01000988.1_pt1 | contig 26762 bp, 18 predicted proteins | sample 1538651 | NCBI WGS metagenome assembly OCPS01 (sample SAMN04571715, study PRJEB22368) | human gut metagenome | biome: human gut; material: stool | host: Homo sapiens | place: Luxembourg | collected 2012-09-21 | reverse complement strand
CTAATTATTTATATAAAAAGGAGAATGTATTATGGTAAAAAAGAAAATTCTATCAGCAATGGCTGCAGCATTTGTAGCGGTACAGCTTTTGGGGACGACTGTAATCACAGCACAGGCATCCACCATCACAGGTGCGGTCAGCACAGATAATTTTATCAGGGGTGTTGACGTGTCGACATTGGATATGCTGGAAGATTTGGGAGCACATTATTATGAGAAAAATCAGGAGAGTGATGCAATGACTATTTTACATAATAATGGTGCAAATTATGTGAGATTAAAGTTATGGGTTGATCCATATGACGAAAACGGAAACCCATATGGTGGTGGAAACAATGATTATGATACGACATTAAAACTTGCTAAAAGAGCCAAAAAACTTGGCATGAAAATTTTGATTGATTTTCATTTGAGTGATTTTTGGGCTGATCCGGCAAATCAGATTAAACCAAAAGCATGGAAAAATTTATCTTATTCAGAATTAAAGCAAACACTGTATTCATATATGAAAACATCTTTAAATGATTTTGCAGCCGAAGGTATTGTTCCAGATATGGTTCAGGTTGGAAATGAAATATCATCGGGGATTCTTCATGAAGATGGCAAAATAGGGACGAATGAGGATTTTTCCGGATTAGCGGGTCTTTTAGAATCTGCAATTTCTGGAGTACGTGCTTCTGCTGCATCAAGTACCAAAATTATGCTTCATCTGGATCAGGGTGGAAAAAATCAGTTGTATACCTGGTATTTTGGTGGATTATTGAAAGAGTCACCAAACTTGGATTTTGATGTATTTGGATTATCTTATTATCCAATGTGGCATGGAACCATGGAGGGGCTTCAGTATAATTTGAATTACTTGGCGACCACCTATAATAAAGAAGTGTGTGTTGTAGAAACTGCGTATGCATGGACAACGGAAGATGGTGATGGTGAAGGAAATGTATTCATTAGTGGAGATGAAGAAGTTGGAGGATATCCTGCAACAGTAGAAGGACAATTTGAATTTATGAATGATCTGGAATCAATCATTTTAAATGTACCAGATGACAAAGGTATTGGATATTTTTATTGGGAACCAGAATGGATACCTGTAGAAGGCGGAACATATGCTACATCTGCAGGGGTTGCGTATAAAAATGATACCGTAACGCCAAGTAATACATGGGATAACATGACGTTGTTTAATTTTCAGGGAAATGCATTAGATTCTATTAAGGTGCTTAATAAACCGTGTGAAAATTTATTGACAAATATCAGTTTTGAACAGAATGGGATAACTACTTCACCGAGTGGATGGAATGTATGGACAAGTGATTCGTCAGATGAAAATACTGTAAGAACAGAATATGGTGATGCATATGATGGAGATTACAAATTAACATTTTGGGATGATAAAGAGTATTCGTGTTCTGTATATAAAACGTATACAAATATTCCGAATGGAACATATAAATTCTCAATTTGGGCAAAGACAAATGGGAAACAGGATGTTTTACAACTTTATGCAAAAAATTATGGAGGAAGTGAGCTTGATACCACGATTGAAACAAGTGACATTAATTGGAATATTTTTAGTATAGACAAGATAGTTGTTACAAATCATACGTTGGAGATCGGGGTTTATTCTGTAGCAGGAGCAAATGACTGGTGTAACCTTGACTTGGCAATGTTAAGAAAAATTGATTAATTATATTTAAAATTTTTAAGGGGATGGTTTTGATCGTCCCCTTAATTTTTGAATTGTTCTTTGACTGGTGGAATCTTATGAAAAAGAAAATATGGAATAGGTGCAGAAAAAATGGTAGACTATAAAAAAGAGTTTTTGTAGGGGTGTAATAAATGTTAACGGATATGATGAAAGACGAATTGGTAAAAGGGTTACTTAATCTGTTTCATGAAAATTTATCAATGATTATTTTGTATGGATCTGTTGCAAGAAATGAAGCTACATCAGAAAGCGATATAGATATAGCAATCATCACTAAAAATGATATGAATGAAGAAATAAGAAATAAATTTATTTGCTGGTCAGCAGAGATGGATATACGTTATGATAAGATTTTTTCTATCATTGATATTAAAGAAGAAAATATGAAAAAGAGGGGGGAAGTGCTTCCATTTTATAAGAATGTACAAAAAGAGGGGGTTATTCTTTGGAAGGCAGCTTAAAAGAACTAGCACGATATTAGCACCTGTAGAGCAGAACATAATCTGTTTTACAGGTGCTTTTTTCAATTAATAAGGAACTGGTACTTTCGTCTCTTGTGAAAATGTCTAATTAAAAGACTAAAAAAAGACTAAAAAACTTTAAATTAAGTAATACTTTACAAACGATTAATTTTCTATTAACTAAATATTGACTTAAAATTACTTTGTGATATACTGAATTTATCAAATAAATTAAGCAATTGCACACTGGTTCCCATATTTTTTACTGCACTCCCCAAGTATGCAGTACCCTCTCCCTGAAATATGGGAAGCAGCGTGCAATTGCTTTTTTATTAAGTGAAACCGGATAGATGGAGGGTGCTGGAAGGTTTTTACAACTAAAATGGAGAAGAAAGGAAAGGTAGAGCAAAAACATGAGAAGGGTAGGAAAACAGATTGTTGCCATCACGCTGGCAGCGGCAATGATGGGGTCACTGACACCGGAGGCATGCACATTTTTACAGAATGAGATTGTGTATGCGGCGGAAACAAATGAAGCGTCAGCACCAACAGTAACACGTACAGAACTGTACAAAAATGAGAACGCAAAAACAACAGAAACCATTGATTTTTCAGGATTGCAAGAAGAAGACTGGAATGGTGCAGGAAAAATTACTTTTGCATATGATAATTCCATCAATGGCTCGTCGGGAAATGTGAATGAAGAGTATGAATTAACTGCAAAGGTAACACTGGATGAAACATCCTATCAGTCGCTGGATGCAGATAAAGCGCATCTGAATATCCAGGGTGTAACAAAACTGGGATCAAAATGGGGATGGAACAACAGTACGGATTGCCAGTGGCTGCAGAAGGATTCTTTTATGAAAGTTGGGGAGAATTATTCAGCTGATCTGAAAGTAAAGTTTTCAGGAATAACACCGGATACATTGATGGATGTTGAATTCGTTCTTGTGGGAACCGGATTTAAGGGAACTGTGACATTTTCAAATGTAGTTCTCACAAATTTATCAAGCGATAAACAGGAACTGACCAAACAGGAGCCAACCGTTCTTTCTGATTTAAATGATGAATCCCAGGTAAATCTGTGGGTAGGTGAAACCGGATATCAGTATTTCCACGGTGGAACAAAAAATGCTGCTCCGGAACTTTCCTATGATGCAAATGGCGGAGACGGAAGATTAAAAGTAAGCCTGGATTATACAGCCAACTCCGGCGAATCATGGAGTGAGGCAAAAGTGAAATTCACACCGAAGACACCGGCTGATATCAGCAATTATAATCAGGTGAGTGTGGATTTGATTTATCCGGAAAACAGTAATATTTCCAAGATAAAATTTTTCTCCAATAGCGGAATCAATAAAGATACCAGCATAGATTCGTCCGAGGCAGCAGATGCAGGAAACGGATATAAGAAAGTTACAGTTACTTTAGGATTTTCTCCATCTGCCACACCAATGGATGATCTGACAATCGGACTTATCGGAGCCAACAGTTCCTTTGCAGGGGATGTTTATCTGGATAATCTGATACTTTCCCAGAAGGATGCCAGTGGTGATTTTGTGACAATTACCGCAACACCGAATACAGACGGAACACAGGCAAAACCAGAAGCAACAGATAAAACCCTGACCATGACAGATCCGGATGCCAGCAATAGCGCAAAGGCATTGTATGCATATTTACAGGGACTGACCGAGAGCGATCAGGTACTGTTTGGTCATCAGAATGATGTCAGCCGTTCGGTTGGAACAAAGGATGAGTTAGGAGATGTCCATGATGTGACCGGTTCTGTCAGCGGTATTTTTGGAATCGATTCCCTTGCACTGTTTGGAAGCGAGGCAGGTGGAACAGATGCAAAATCTGCACTGGAAAATTCCATCAATTACAGCAAAAAGGCAGCAGAGAATGGAGCAATCGTCACATTATCTGCACATATGCCAAACTTCACAAGCGCGAAGATCAAAGACAATGGGGATGGAACCTACGATTTCTTTGACTGTAATTTCAACGAATCCAAAGATCTGTCCGGGGACAGCTTAAAGAAGATTCTGCCAGAAGGAGAAAAGAATAAGGTCTTTACGGCTTATCTGGATACCATTGCAACCTATGCGAATAAATTACAGGAATCAAATATCCCGGTCATCTTCCGTCCACTGCATGAGAATACCGGCGGATGGTTCTGGTGGGGAACTGGAAACACGGCGGAAAGTTATAAGAGTCTGTATGCATATACCAGAGAGTATCTGGAATCCAAAGGGGTACATAATATGCTTTATGTGTATTCACCAAACGGACCGCTGGAGACCGAGGCAGAGTATATGTCGCGTTATCCGGGAGATGCCTATGTAGATATTCTGGCATTTGACTATTACAACGATTTTAATACCTATCCGGCTGAAGCAGATACGTCGTTCTTTGATCATCTGGATCAGACCTGTCAGGTTGTATCATCACTTGCAAAACAGCATAACAAGCTGGCTGCAATTTCGGAGACCGGTGTACGTGTGATGAAGAAGGATGGAAGTGATAACGAAGGGCTTCTTGTAAAAAATAATCCGGTCAGTGAGGCAAAGTCGGGTGTGAACTGGTATCAGAAAGTGAATGATATCGCAAAGAAAAACGACATGCCATATTATATGGTATGGGCAAATTTCAGCGATACCAATTTCTATGTGCCGTATAAATACAGTGATACCATGGGTCAGGAAATGATCAATGAGTTTATTGATTACTATAACAATGAGGATTCAGTATTTGGAAACGGTACTAATTTCTATGGCAATATCGATAAGTATGCAGGAGTAAAGACCGAGAAATACAAAGATGTCAGCGGATACATGGTAGCACCGTTTGATATGGATACGATTTTAAAGCCAACTGCATTAAAGGCAAGTGTTTCCAATGCCGGTGAGGTATCGTTTGTTGTAAAGGATACGGCAAAGGGCAAACAGTTGACATTGCCGGCTGCAAAAGGCTCCGACGGATTCTATACGGCGCAGCTGACACAAAAGGAAATGGATCAGATCGGAAAAACAGATGTAGCATCCATTACACTTGTTGCAGATGGAAAAGAACTGTCCACGATCACAAATCTGAGTATCGGAAAAGAAAAGGACAAAGCTCCGGCAGGTGTGCTGGAAAATTTTGACTACTATGTCGGGAGTAATGGACTTCTGGATGCAGCTTACGGTGGAAATTCTGCCGCTGGATGCAGTTCGTCCTTTACGCTGGATCAGGAGCATAAGGCAGACGGTACATATGGTGCTGCATTTCATTACAAATTAAAAACAACCGGTTCGGAAGTCTGGACGGGTCTGGTAAATGCAAGTCTGGGCAATACAGATTTTTCAGCCTATAATGCATTGAAATTCTGGACAAAACTTGATGGAAAAGGGCAGAAGGTTGTTGTACAGATCAAGGCAGGAGGAGAAGAGTATGAAGTATATCTGACCAATCTTGCGAAGACAGAAGATGCCTATGAAGTAACCGTTCCATTCTCCGCTTTTAAAGGGAAGACGGGTGGAAAACTTAGTGGGGATGCTTTAAAAGATGTGCAGGCATTCGGACTCTGGTGTAATTCCAACCCGGCAGGTTCCGCGGTAGATGTGGAATCGGTACTTTACTTTGATGCATTCAAAGGAACAACGATCAGTGATGCAGAAGCTGCAAAAGCAGATGCCGATGGCCTGATTGCGGTAAAACAGACCAGCCAGAGTGGAAATAATGGCGGAAATTCTTCCTCCGGCAGCAGCACCTCTGGTGGAAATTCCGGCAGCACAACAACACCGGATACAAAACCATCAGAAACCCGGAAAACGGACAAAACATTTGAGAATATTGCAAAAGATACAAATGCGACACTTACCGTTGAAAAGAACGATAAGGGAGAAGTGACAGATGCCCGGGCACAGCTGGAAAAAACAGTAAAGAATACTTCCGAGACAAAGAAGACTACAATTTCAGCAGATGTGGTTGCAAAATTAGTCAAAGAGGCAGGAACCAGCGACATTACGATTACCCAGACAACGAAGAACGCTTCCGGCAAAGAGATGAACAGCGTATCTGTCAATGCGAAGGATCTGCAGGCAGGCAAAAAGCTGACACTTGTAAAAGTTGATAAAAAGACAGGAGAAAAAGTCCTGATCAGCAGCAGGACTTATAAGGTTTCCAAAGACGGAACGGTGACAGTGGATACCAAAGATGCCGGTGATTATGTACTGCTGAATGAGAAGGATGCAAAGGCTCTGAGCAGTAAAATCTTAAAGAGTGTTGCATTAAAGGATACCAAGAAAACGGTTGCAAACGGAAAGAAGGCAAAAGTTACTTTTGATAAGAACCTGAACATGGAAAATGTAAAGAAGATCACTTATACATCTTCCAAAAAGGCGGTTGTAACAGTGAATAAAAATGGTACAATTGTCGCAAAGAAAGCTGGCAAAGCAGTTGTGAAAGTAAAAGTCACTTTAAAGAACGGAAAGACAAAGACTGTAAAGATGACGATCAAAGTGACAAAGTAAATTTACAGGAGTCTCGTCAGAATTTTAATAAGAAAAAGACGGTTTCGCAGGAAATCGTCTTTTTTCTTACCCATAATTGTAAAGAGAAGCGTGTGCGTTTTTTCGGGGGAATTGATTGTAATTTCAGGAACCTTTGTTTATACTAAAATCAATAGAAAAGAGAATGAGAAGGAGAACATTTATTATGGCAGGAAAACACATTTCCATTCCGGCACTTTTAAAGATCGGTGCGGGTGCATTGGACAATCTGGGGATTTACTTAAAAGAGTTACAGTTACAGAAAGTAGTTGTATTGTTTGGAAACGGTCTTGTAGAAATGTTTGGTTCTACCGTTATGGAAGCATTGCAGCAGGAGGACATTGATATTTTAGAATATCAGGAACTTGATACCGTGCGGTTGGAAGATCTGACCAGTCTTGCATTTTCCATGCCGGCGAAGACGCAGGCAGTCATCGGCATCGGTGGCGGAAAAGTGATTGATGGTGCGAAATATTGTGGATTTCTGCGAAATCTGCCGTTTATCAGCATCCCGACATCGGCATCGAGCGATGGCTTTTCAAGTGCCAGTGCTTCCCTTCTGGTGGAAGGACGCCGCAAGTCCGTTCCGGCAAAACTTGCATATGGGATTGTGGTGGATACAAGGATTATCCGCAGTGCACCGGAGAAATTTTTATATTCCGGAATCGGCGATATGGTATCAAAAATTACGGCACTGTATGACTGGATTTTTGAGGAAGAACATGGGTACGGAAAAGTCAATGATTTTGCTGTCATGATTGCAAAGAAAGCAGTCAACAGTTTTGTGCGCACACCGTTTACTTCGATACAGGATGATCTGTTTTTAAAGGAACTTCTGGATTCTCTTGCAATGAGCGGAATTGCAAATGAGATTGCGGGCAGCAGTGCGCCAACGAGCGGCAGCGAACATCTGATTTCCCATGCGCTGGACAAGATGCTTGAGCATCCGCAGCTTCATGGTATTCAGGTCGGCATTGCAACCTATCTGATGAGTGTTGTGCAGGATCATCGTTACCGGAGGGTAGACACAATTTTTATGCAGACGGGGTTCTGGGATTATGTAAAAACACTGGATCTTCGGCGGGAGGATTTTGAGAAAGCAATTGATCTGGCACCGTCGATCAAACCGTTCCGCTATACGTATCTGCATGAGCAGCAATATAGGGATCGCGCGAAGGAACTCCTGCATACAGATGCGCGGCTGCAGGAAATCCTGAAATAGAGAGGAAAATAAATTACAGGATATACAATGATAAAAGTAGCAATATGTGATGATGATATACAATTTATTTATAAATTGGAACAAAGTATTTTTCGGTTTGCAGAAATGAAAAGAATAAAAGTGGATGTTGACGGTTATACAAGTGGAGCAGAATTTATTCAAAAACTGCAGCAAAGCGAAAGGTATGATTTGTTATTTTTGGATATTGAATTAGGGGACAGCTCGGGGATTATCGTTGGAAACTGGATTCGATCCCAGATCCAATATGAATCCATGCAGATTGTTTTTGTATCGGCAAAAGAAATGTATGCCATGCAGCTTTTTGATCTGCGTCCAATGAATTTCCTCGTGAAACCCATACAACAGGAACGAGTAGATTATATATTAGATGAATATGAAAGGCTGTATCAGTTTCAGCCACATATTATAGAAATTGGGAAAGGAAGAAATTCGATACGGATAGAAGAACATTCTGTTTTTTATTTGCAGAGCCTTGCCAGAAAAATTCAAGTGGTAACAGCAAATGATACATTATGTGTTTATGGAAAACTTTCGGAGGTTATTCCTGCGTTGAATCCGCATTTATTCTGCGTGGTACATAAATCTTATGTCATTAATCTGCGGTATGCAGAATCTTTTCAGAAAGACAGCGTACACATGATCAATGGGGATGACATTCCGGTCAGTCGGTCTATGAAAAATAACCTTGATCATGCAATTGTGGAAAAGATGAGGTGTGGCGGGTGAATAACATAGAAAGAATATTTGAAGCGGTATGTAACATATTAAGTGTGTATGTAAGTTTTAAAGTGACGGATGTTTTTCTGGAAAAGAAAAGAAAACTGCCACGGATGGCAAATATTGTTTATGTGATCGTATGGCTTATTAATACAGTTGTTGCATTTGGTTTTCGAAATGCCATGGGAACTACGGTGAGTATGGTATTGCTTCTCTGGGCGGCAGAAGGTATATTGTATGAAGGAAGTATACTACAGAAAATAATGGCAGGTTGTTTTACAGTATTGCTGGGGCTTACCATAGAATTTATCATGTATTATTATCTGGGAGATTTTTCTTTGTTTTCCGAAGGGCGGGCAATGGGAACCATCACAGGGGCAATGGTCAATCTGCTCATAGCAATGGGAATAAGACAGGTGATATGTCGGCGAAGGGTTATGGAAACACAGAACTATTACTTTATGATTCTTGTATTAGCCGGAAATATTGTCTGGATATATGCTCTTGAGAGTGTATCCGGCGAAAATTCGCCAAAAACAGTATTATCACTGGCTATTATGATCGTTGTAGATCTTGGAATGTTCTATTTGTATGACCGTTTGGGAGAAGCTTATCAGGATAAAATGCAGCAACGGCTTTTAAAGAAACATATGATGGCCTATCAGGAGCAGATGCATATCATGCAGCAGAATCAGAAAAAGCTGGATTCTTTGCGGCATGACATGAAAAACCATATGTATCTTCTGCAGACATATCTTAATGAAGGAAGGTATGATAAGGCACAGGAATATGTAAATAAAATGAGTGAGCATTTGCAGACGGAGCATAAGTATGTGAATACGGGGAATCTGGAATTGGATATGATTTTGAATCATAAACTGGCAAAAGCGGAGGCAATGTCCTGTCAGATTCAGTCGCAGATTGTGATTCCGTGCCAGTTGCCAGTGGATGGATATGACTGGAATGTTTTGTTTGGAAATCTGTTGGACAATGCAATTGAGGCAATGGAGCAGATAAAAGATCGTTTTTTGGAGATTCGGATACAATACGACAGGGAAATTCTGGGTATACAGGTGAAAAATACGTTTGATGGAAAAGTCAATAAACAGGGAGAACGTTTACTGACAAGGAAGAAACAACAGGCATTGCATGGAATCGGTATGCAGAATATTTCAGATGTTGTAGACAAATACGGGGGATGGAAATCTATAAATATCGATGAAAATATATTTGAGGTTCAGATTGTGTTATATCTTTGAAAAAATCCCATGGTGTATGCTATGGGATTTTTAATGCAGATTTTGACGAAAATCAAACCAATTTTAACATGCAGAAAGAATAATGGGAAAAATGAAGTATAGTATACACAAGAGAGGGGAAATAGCCATGAAAAATATTTTAAAAATAATGCTTATGATGATTACAATTTATACGATAACAGGTTCTGCTGTGTATGCCGCGGAAATACCGGTTTCAGATCAGGATCAGTTAATAACGAGCCGTGATTGGACAGAAATCAGTAATTTACAGGATGAAATGAAAAAAGAAGAGCCGGATGCAACCATCGATTATGACAAGGCATTAAAAGTATATGTGGATTGTAATCTTATAAAATTGCAGACGGCAGATACGAAAAAACTCACAAGTGCTCTGGAAAGTGCAAATTATGTATGGGTCATTCCTTTTAAAATGGAAAAGACATATGGAATGTTTACCGTAGCCAAAGGACTTCCTTTGAGTGAAGAAGCAAAGTCTGTATTGACAAAAGCAGAACAGGAAGAAGTAAAAAATCATGCTGGAAAATGGATGATTACAGAGACAGCAGAACATACAGTGGAACCTTACTATGATATACTTCTGGAAAAACGAGAGGCATTATCGGACTGTACGAGAGTAGTACTGGTGGGAAGTCAACCGGGAATGAGACAGCCGGTTGCACTTGGGATGGATGAAGAAACAGCACGTATCTGGATTTCGTTAGGGTATCAGTATCCGGTTATGGAGAAAATTCCGGAAACTCAAAATGTGGAAAGCGGTGTCTATTCATTTGAGTCTGTAGCGGAGATTTCAGATACTTATATTGAAGATTCTGAGGTAAGTACAGGAGCTGGAGTACAGAGCAGAAGTTCGATGAAATATGTGGCTGGCATTGGAATTATAGTGATAGGAAGCATATTAATCCTTAGTGTTTTAAAGAAAAAGAAATTGGAGGATTATGAATGAAGAAAATCAGTCTGTACTTATTAATTTTTACAATGCTATATTGTCTGTGTGCGTGTGGAAAAAATTCTGATGCAAAATCAAACAGTAGAGAAGATGATGGCAGAAAAGAGCAAAAGATAATCATATCATCAATTCAGGTTGCTTCAAATACGAAGGTTATGCGTGCAAAGGTGTTCCTTCCGAACGTAAAATATTTGGAAGGAACAAATTATTGGTTAGGTGGGTTAGATACTACCAGTAAGGTGGATGTAATAGATACAGGTGATGGTATTCAGATCAATGTATGCGGCTTTTATTCCGATGATACTGCGTGGAAAAATCCGAAAGTATATAAGGGATTTCAATCACCGGATAATTCAAATACGCCATTAAAAAATGTTTTGGTTAAGGGAAAAGTTGTTCCAATGAAGGAGAAGATGTTAAAAGCGGATGTTAAGAAAACAAAAAAAACAATCCCTGTTGAAATTACACCTTATACGGTTAGTATTTGTCCCGTCAATGACTGGAGAGAAAAAGGGTGTTTTTATCATGTAGTTGCAACAACAAAAGACGGAAAGCAATATTCCATAGGAGAGTTACCTCTTACCGATGACAGAAAAGGAACTGAAAAAAAGAAACATCCTTTCATGGATGGTACAGATCTTGAAGAGCTTGGAGATGGCTATGCATCTGCAAGTGAAATGAAATATTGTGGGGCTCGTTATATTTTCAATCAGAAGATTGATATCACACAGATAGAACAGATAGAAATAATAAAATATAAAATCAGCAGATGATATAGGTATAAAAACAGGTCATAAATTTGTTGACGATGATCGGAAACCATGTTAGGATGATGGTAGAGACTATCAATGAAGTGACAGGGGAATGAGTTTTTGACTCATCCCCCTGTTCTTATTATCAGGAGAAATGGATGAAAAAGAACAATCAGATGAAACCAGACAATGTAGCAAAACGTCTATGGGCATTTTTTATCGTGCTCACCATGTGTATTACCGTGCAGCCTGTCGTGCCGGTAAAGGCGCAGGAGGCTGTGCAGACAGCGGCAAAAACGATCTATACGGAATTTAAAGATGGAAATTCTACCCATTCCGGAGATGGAAGCTATGGAAATCCCTACAATTTATTTGAGGATGCCTATGCGGCTGCCGGCAATGGGGATGAAATCTCAATTTTGGGAAGTGGTGCTTTTTTAAATGCCGAGGCTGCGGAACCGTTTATTTTTGATAAAAGCGTGACCGTCAACGGAAATGGAAATACTTTTTCCAACCGTAAGGGGGGATTTATCCTGAATACGGATGTGACATTTAAAAACATTACGCTGCGGTTTTCCAATCGTCTGCACGATGCAATTTTTGCAAATGGGCATAAACTTGTTCTTGAGAATGTTACGTGCGACAGCGGATTCCGCTATGTAGATATCTTTGGCGGATCCCTTTATGAGAATGGAAAGAATATGGGGAATCATCCGGGATCAGAGGCACAGATTCTGATTACGGGTGGTGGTACCAATCTGGGGAATATTTATGCCGGTTCCATGAATGGAACATATGACGGTAAGACACAGATCGTGCTTGCGCACGTTTCCGGTACGCAAAATGGAGAAATCTATGCATCCGGTGCCATTGAACCATATGTAAATCAGGATGACTGGTTTTCCACGCAGGAGCCGGATCCACCGGCAGCGGATGGACAATATACGGTTTCCGGCGATGTGGAAATTTCACTTACCGGTTCCGATACGAAACAGGTGTACGGAGTATCTGAAAATCACGCAGGGAAGACATTTCTGACCATGGATACCGACCAGTCCTATACCGGAATTCCAGGTATAAGCAAAGTAGGAAACCTCACAGTAAAGGGCGGTGGAACATTTGCACCGGCAGCGTTGGACAGCTGTACGGTCAGGCTGGAAGGGGCAAGTGCGATTGATCTTTCCCAGATGGAAACTCCACAGGTACATTCGATTGTGAGTGCGGATTCAGCAGGAAACCGACTGATCTTAGGAAAAGAACAGACGCTGAATGTTACAGATACCATTACGGGTGCACTTACATTTGAAACCCTAAATGGAAGAAATGGAAAATCCGGAATTGCGGAGTATAATCACACCTATCTGGAACTTGGAAGGGCTGCGGATACGGTGGTTTCTTTTACACCGACAGACGGACAGGCGGGAATGACACTGGAACGGACATCGTCTGGAAATGGAGAAATCTGGAAAACCAGTGAGTTGTCAGGGGATGGACCGGTTGCGGTAAAAAATATGACCATAAATAATCCGGTAATTACCACAACGGTTTCAGAGATTTCTGGAGGTAGAAAGTCATATCTGGCAGACGTGAGCTGGCCGGATGAAACAGATGAGACATATAAAGAGTTAATCTATGTTCCGTTACAATATGAAGTGACATTTAATGGGAAAACACTTTCTTCAGAGACGGTTACGAATGATGAAGGTAGTTTTATTTGTATTCCGGATTTTAATTTGATGTTCGAAACGGGAATAGAGGAGAATGCGATCACACTAATGTGCTATCGCACGGCTAATAGTTCTACGGTAAAACCGGGAACCTACCATATCACAATCCGTCCATTTTCAGCAGGTGAACAAATTGAGCAGAAGGTAGTTCTGATTGTAAACAAAGATCCGGATACATCTGGTTCGACGGCTACTTCAAAGGAAACAACCACTACGATAAATGGATTACCAACGGCCGTGTCCATGCAGGATGAACTGAATCTTACCGTGCAGACGGTCTATACAGATAGCAGCTTACAGGGAAAGAACGTGCCGTCTGCTGGTTTTTCGGTATACATTAACCAGACCCCTTATGAAGTATCCGGCATCACACTTCAAAACGGAGAGGCAGCCATAAAGATTCCGGTTTCAGAGGCAAACGGATTTCATATGGGAGAAAATGCAATTACAGTTTCTTATGCAGGAGCAGCCAATGGAAACTACAGGGCACTTCCTTCCCAGGCAAACGAAACCGTGACGGTAAATCCAATTGCCGTAAAGATGCAGTATGATACCATCCAGCAGACAGCTGCATACACAGGGCTGAAACAGAGCTGCTTTGTTTCCACGGTAAATGTAGTCCGAAAGGACAACGGAAAGACGGTAGATTCGCAGGTAAAGCCTGAAGTTTTCTATCGGCAGGATGGGAAAAATGTTGTTCCGGTGCAGCCGGGCAGTTATGATGTCTGGTTTAAAGTGGATGGAAACCAGTACGATGTGATAGAGGAAAAAGTCGGAACCTTTACCATTACAGCGGCGAAACCATCGATTCGTCTTACGGCAGAGACAGAAAACGGTAATTCCGTACATCTGTATGCAAAGGTAGATGGAGTCCGAAATGGCAGTATTCCGCTTGGTTCGATTTCTTTTTATCAGGACGGAACCATAATAAAGGCACAGGAAAAACTCGTATATGGGGAAACCGATACGGTTGTATCAGGCTTAAAACGTGGCGGTTCTTATCAGTTTAAGGCAGTATATGAGCCGGATGATAAGGATGGACAGACTTATTACGAAACAGTGACAAGTGAAGCCGCGACCGTTACAATCAAAGAGGACAGTTCCACCGGAGGCGGTGGAACAACCGGAGGCGGTTCATCTTCCGGAGGTGGTGGAACAACCGGAGGCGGTTCATCTTCCGGAGGCGGTGGAGCAACCGGAGGTGGCTCATCTTCCGGAGGAGGTGGCGGAAATACTTCGGGTGGTGATACAGCCGGAGGGGGAACACCATCCAACGGAAACAAAACCGATGCAGAAACACCGTCTAACGGAAATACAGCCGGTACAGAAACACCGTCCGATGGAAACACGGCCGGACAAAATACACCAACCGTGACCGTTACCGGAACCCGGAAAAATAAAGCCATCAAAACAACGGTGACCGCTGATCTGATAAAACAAACCATGGAAGAAAACGATGGAAAACACACAGATGTGACGATCCAGGTCACCGATCCGGCTGGCAACGTAAGCTATACACTGACCGTAAATACAGCAGACATACAGACCGGAAATAAGCTGTATGTGTGTGCAAAAGATCAAAAGACAGGTGCCTATGTCCTTGTAAACGACAAGAGTTATACGGTTACAAAAGCCGGAAATGTGAATTTTTCAGCAGATTCCAATAAGAATTACGTCCTTATGGATCAGAAAGATATGGATCAGGTCACAACGAAAATATTAAAAACGGTTACATTGAAGAATAAAACCGTTCAGGTGAAGAAGGGAAAACAAAAGAAGGTTTCTCTGGCAGCCACCTTAAATATGGACAATGTAAAAAGCATTTCTTATCAGAGCAATAACAAAAAAATTGCATCTGTAAACAAGAAGGGTACCATAAAATCGAACAAAAAAGGAACTGCGTCCATTCGCGTGACAGTAACCTTAAACAATGGAAAGACCAAAGTTTTAAAATTAAAAGTCAAAGTCAAATAGCAGATGCAGGAAAAGACAAAACCCCGGAAATAAATATCCGGGGTTTTTGTTTTACCTAGAGAGAAAGTGCACACTGATCAATTTTTTCCAGTTCCTCCTCCGTAAACGGAGCAGAGTTTAACACTTTCAGATTTTCAAGAATCTGTGCCGGGCGGGAAGCTCCGATCAGAACAGAAGTGACCACACCGTCACGGATGACCCATTTGAGCGCCATCTGTGCGAGACTTTCACCACGGGCAGCCGCAATCTCATTCAGGCTCCGGATACTGTTCAGCCGCTTTTCATCGAACTGGTCGGCATGCAGGAAACGTCCGTCCGTGTTGACACGGCTGTCTTTTGGAATACCGTTTAGATAGCGGTCGGTCAGCATACCCTGCGCGAGCGGGCTGAAAGAAATAATTCCTTTCTTCCCATCTGCTGCGGCCTGTTTTAAACCGTTTTCTTCAATGGTACGGTTAAAGATATTGTAGGAATTCTGGTTGATAATAAACGGGCAGTGCAGATCTTCTAAGATGGCAGCCGCGCGTTTCATCGTTTCCCCATCGTAGTTGGACAGACCGACATACAGTGCTTTTCCGCTTCGCACGATCTGGTCGAGTGCACCCATGGTTTCTTCCAGCGGCGTATCCGGATCCATGCGGTGGTGATAGAAAATATCCACATAGTCCAGACCGAGCCGTTTTAAGCTCTGGTCAAGGCTGGCAATCAGGTACTTGCGGCTGCCCCAGTTTCCATAAGGTCCCGGCCACATGTCAAAACCGGCTTTGGAACTGATGATCAGTTCATCGCGGTAGGAAGAAAGCTCTTCCCGAAGGATCTTCCCAAGATTTTCCTCCGCACTGCCCGGCTGCGGTCCATAGTTGTTTGCCAGATCAAAATGTGTGATCCCGTGGTCAAATGCCGTAAAGCACATCTGTCTCATATTTTCATACACACCGGTATCTCCGAAATTGTGCCAGAAGCCCAAAGATACTTCCGGCAGCATCAGTCCGCTGTCACCGCAGCGGTGGTATTTCATGGTTTCGTAACGGATCTCATTTGCGTGATACATAAGAAATCCTCCTTAGTTTGTAAAAAATTTATCATAAATGCCAAATCCAAAGATAAAAAGCACAATCAGCGGCAGAATATAGGTAATGTAGCCGCGCATCCAGTTTTTAATTTTTAATCCTTTTCCGGTATTGGCTTCGGTTGTGTAGTTTTTCCAGCCCCAGCCGTAGCGGCTTGTGCAAAACAGCAGATATACCAGGGAACCGAGAGGCAGGAACAGGTTGCTTACCAGAAAATCTTCCAGGTCAAGCACAGACCCGCCAAAGATTGAAAAACCTTTCCAGTTCCGCTCTCCGATCTCGAGTACACATGGCAGGGAGAGTACAATGATCAGTACCAGATTAACGGCACAGGATTTCTGGCGGCTGCATCCGGTCAGTTCCATACCGCAGGAGATGATGTTCTCAAATACTGCCAGGATTGTGGAAAACGCTGCAAAAAACATAAACAAAAAGAACAGGCTTCCCCAGAGTCTGCCAAGCGGAATATGGTTAAAAATATTCGGCAGGGTGATAAAAATCAGGCTTGGTCCGGAAGTCTGGTCAACATGGAACGTAAAGCATGCCGGAAAAATGATAAGTCCGGAGGTGATAGCAACAAACGTGTCCAGAATGGCAATATTTACCGATTCACCAAGCAGAGAGCGTTCCTTTCCGATATAACTTCCCAAAATTGCCATCGCGCCGATTCCAAGGCTTAACGTGAAAAATGCCTGGTTCATGGCACCCGTAATGGTTTTTGCAATACCGATCTGTTTCATCCGTTCAAAGTCCGGGATCAGATAAAAGGCAAGGCCTTCTTTTGCACCATCCATAAAAAAGCTGTTGACTGCCAGAATGATCATGATGATAAGCAAAGAAGTCATCATGACCTTTGTTACTTTTTCCAGACCGTTCTGCAGTCCACGGGAGCAGACAAATACGCCGGCGCAAACAACTACCACCATCCAGAAGCCCATGGTCAGAGGTTTGCTCAGCATTGTGGTAAACTGTCCGGATACACCGTCGGCATCCAGTCCCTGAAACTGTCCGGTGACCGTCATATAAAAATAATGAAGCATCCAGCCGGTGACCGTTGTATAAAACATCATAAGAAGATAGCAGCCGATCAATGTGATAATCCCGTGGATATGCCATTTCTGTCCGGGTTTTTCCAGTGCCTGGTAGGCTTTGACCGGACTTTTCTGGCTGGCACGCCCAACCGCAAATTCCATCGTCATGATCGGGAGTCCGAGAATAATCAGAAACAACAGATAAAACAGCACAAAGGCACCGCCTCCGCCCTGTCCGGCAGTGTATGGAAATTTCCATACGTTTCCGATTCCGATCGCACATCCGGCTGACAGGAGAATGAATCCCAGACGGGATTTTAATTTTTCTCGTTCTTCCATAAAATAATCCACCTTTTTGTAAACATTGTATAAAATACAAACGAAATTATACAATCTGTTGTGAGAAGTTTCAACCCTTTTTGACGAAATTTTACCAGGTATGTGTTGCATTTTTTTACAGATACTAGAGGAGAAGGTTGCGGAGTGTTCATGTTCTGCAATCAACAAGATTATCTTATGGAAAGAAAGAGGTATAAACCATGGTTTTAACAGAAAAAGAGATGGCTACAATTGAGGATCTGCACACACAGGAGCTGTCCTGCGTGGAGAAGTACAAACGTTACGGACAGGAAGCAAAGGACCCGGTGCTTCGGGATTTGTTTGCCGATCTGGAAAAAAAGGAGCAGAAGCATGTGGAGTCTCTGGAACAGGTCATGAAAGGCAGTGTCCCGTCCTGCAACGTCAATGACAGGGATGGAAAGATGTATGAGCCAAAGGCAACATATGATTCCATGACCAATCCGGAAGATAAGAAAAACGATAATTTCCTTGCTACAGACAGCATTGGTTCTGAAAAAATGGTGTCCGGAACGTATAATACCGATGTGTTTGCATTCGGGGATTCCGATGTGCGCAAACTTCTGGCAGATATCCAGGTGGAAGAACAAAACCACGCGGAGATGCTCTATAAATATAAAACCGTAAACGGCATGGCATAGGCCGTCATGTGGAGTGGATGTCCCAAAGCATCCACTCTTTTTGTTTTTACAAAAGGATTACAGAAACCGGATAGTACATCTTACATAACCCGTTTATTATAAATCCTGTAATAAATCTTACAGATTTCACAAGGAGAACAAAAGAATTATGAGAAAAAATGTGATGAAACTTACAGCAGGAGTTCTCTCCACCGCTGTATTGGCAGGAATGTTTGCCACTGGTATCCCGACAAAGATTGCAGCAGCAACGGAACACTGGAATGATGCTTCCCGGGAGTCTACAGACTGGAGCAACTGGAAAAAGAACTGGGCTGCTTATAGCAGTGAGTATGAACATGTATCACTGACTCCGGGTGCGGATGAGACAAAATTAAATTATGCATGGTACAGCAAAACGGCTGAGACTCCAAAGGTGAGAATCTCTACCAGACAGAATATGGATGGTGCGACAGAGTTCACCGGAGCGCAGACCGAAGCTGTGACCATAGATACCACAAAGTATTTTTCCAATAAAGTAACCGTAAGCGGTCTCAAAGAAAATACCAGCTATTATTATCAGGTATTTCAGGATGGAAAATGGCAGGATACACAGAATTATACCACACAGGCGTTTGATGAATTTTCCTTCCTGTATGTCGGGGATCCGCAGATCGGTGCTTCGAAAGGTCAGACCAGCAGTGAGAGTGAAAAGATGGAAAATGCAGGAAATGTTGTAACTTCTGCACCGGAAAAAAATCTTGCTGCAAGAAATGACAGTTACAATTGGAATCATGTATTAAACGAAGCGCTCGAAGATCATTCGGATGTAAGTTTTCTTGTATCCGCAGGAGATCAGGTGAACTACGGAAGCAACGAGCGGGAATATGCAGGATATCTTGGGGCAGAGGCACTGACTTCCCTTCCGGTAGCAACGACCATTGGTAACCACGACAGTGTTTCGAATCAGTACAGCCTGCATTTTAATAATCCAAATGCTTTTTCCGATACCGATACCAATTATGTACAGGGAAAGACAAAGGCAGGAACCGATTATTACTATCGCTATGGAAATGTCCTGTTCATCGTTCTTGATACAAACAACTATAACTGTGCAACGCATGAGAATGTCATGAAAAAAGCAATCAATGAGAATAAGGATGCCAAATGGCGCATCGTGGTATTCCATCAGGATATTTACGGCAGTGGTTATGATCATTCCGATTCCGATGGTATGGTGCTTCGTACACAGCTTACTCCACTGATGGATAAGTATAAGATTGATGTGGTGATGCAGGGACATGATCATACATATTCCAGAACCTTCCAGCTTGAGGGGGATGGAAAGGATCATACTTCTTACAGCACTTATGGATACAAATCTGTAGAGGAAGCTGAAAAAGACAGTGATTATCAGGCACAGAACAACTGCTATGAAATCGTAAACAAGACCGTTGGCGGAACCGTTACCAATCCGGAAGGAACCGTATATTTAGAGGCAAACTCTGCAACAGGTTCAAAATTCTATAACCTGATTGCTTCCAAACAGGACTTCATTTCTGAGAGAAGCCAGACCTGGACACCAACCTATTCCGTCGTAAAAGTAACGGACAAAAAGTTTTCTGTAACAACTTATGATGCAACGACCAGAAAACAGTTACAGGGATCTACTACATATACGATCGTAAAAGATGCGGTAAAGCAGACCATTCAGGCGAAGAACTCTTACAAAAAAAACGTAGGAGACAAAGCCTTTTCCTTAAATGCAAAAGCGAAAACACCGCTTACCTATACATCTTCCGACAAGAAGGTTGCAACCGTTGACAAAAACGGAAAAGTCACAGTGAAGAAAGCCGGAAAAGTTACGATTACAGTAAAGGCAGCAGCAACCAGCCAGTATCAGGCAGCAGGTAAAACAATTACAATTACTGTTACAAAGAAAGCAGTAAAGAAAGCAGCTAAATAATAATGAAGAAAAACTGGAAAAAAGTTTTAGTGGGAACCCTTTGTCTGGTGGGGTTCCTACTGTTATTAGTCAAAGTAAACCAGTTCGAAAAAGTACCTCTGATTTCCACGGAAGGGCAAAGCTATGAGAAAGCAGTCGTGACAAAGATCACGAAAGATAATCTGGCGGAAGATGGGGAACGATACGGAACACAGGAGGTGCGCGTACAGGTCAAATCCGGAGCATATGCAGGGGAAGAGTTTGATGCCGTCAATCCAAGCGGTTCTTTGTTTGGCATGGAGAACTGTGAAGTTGGTTCGCGCGTAATTGTCATTGTCAGTTCCACAGATGATAATGCTGTCGTTACGGTATATAGCAAAGACCGTACTATGGCGATTTATCTGTTTGTACTTTTTTTCTGTCTGGTGATATGTATGATAGGTGGAAAAAAAGGAGTCAAAGCCATTGCAAGTCTGGCATTTACCGGTGTGTGTATTGTTTATCTGATGTTTCCGCTGATGTACCGGGGTATTTCACCGATCGGTATTACCATTGTTGTTGTCATTCTCTCGACATTGCTGACCCTGTGGCTTTTGGGCGGAGTCTCTAAAAAGACGGTATCTGCAGTGGTGGGAACGGTCAGCGGTGTGGTTGTGGCAGCCGTAGCCGCAGTTGTGTTTGGAAAAGCCGCAGGCATTACCGGGTATAATGTGTCTGATATTGAAACGTTGAATTATGTGGCACAGAATACACAGATAAAAATAGGACAGCTTCTGTTTTCGGGAATCATTATAGCAGCACTTGGGGCAACCATGGATGTTGGCATGTCAATTGCATCCACGATTCAGGAACTGCACGAACGCAGTCCGCAGCTGGGGAAAAAAGAGTTGTTTGTGTCGGGAATCCGTGTGGGGCGCGATATGATGGGAACCATGGCAAATACACTGATTTTTGCCTATGTCGGTGGTTCGTTGTCTACGCTCGTTGTCAATTATGCATACAATCTGAGTTATAATCAGCTGATCAATTCTTATGTAATCGGAACAGAAATCATGCAGGGACTTTCGGGAACTCTTGGGGTTGTGCTGACCGTACCGATTGCCGCAGCCGTAGCGGCAGTGCTTATCGGAAAGAAAAAGATAGTAAAAGAACCATTGATGCAGGACATTTATGATGGCTCAGATGATTATGAAGAACCGGAAACAGACGGTGAATACGGGGAAGATGTTTAAATGGGACATATGTGAAAAAAGTTATGAGATATGTCCCGAACCTAAAAGAAAGTGGGACATATGTGAAAAAAGTATGTGATATGTCCCAAAAGAATAGAGATGAGGGACATATATCAAGAAAGTATATGAATATGTCCCGATGGCGGTGATAAGTGGGACATAGTTGGAAAAATATATCATATATGTCCCAACACACGATGCAAGTGGGACATAATCAATCTTTTATTTTCTATATGTCCACTATCAATTTGGAAAGTGATAGAATACTTGATTTTTTTAAAAAACACATGCAAATCTGTTTGTTAAAAAATGGTCTGGAAAATTCAATTCCGAAACAATCCCAGCGTATTAAAAATATATTGACATTTACGAACTTTACGCTATAATAGAATCAAACATATGAACAAATGCTCATATGAAAGAATGATAAAATAAAAAAGGAAAGTATGGAGGAAACCGACGATGAAGAAAACTTACAAAATTGATGTGGATTGTGCAAACTGTGCAAATAAAATGGAGGAAGCTGCAAAAGCTACTACCGGAGTAAAGGATGCAACTGTAAATTTCATGACACTGAAGATGAACGTAGAATTTGAAGAGGGTGCAGATGCAAAAGCGGTTATGCAGGATGTGTTAAAGAATTGTAAGAAAGTGGAAGATGATTGTGAGATCTTTCTTTAAATCCGGCTTTTTCCATAGGTATCAGTCAGATTGGAGGGCACCATGAATAAAAAGCAGAAAAAAGTATTGAAACGAATTATTGTGGCGGCAGTGCTTCTGGTTATCATCGGGATTGCAGGAAGCGTTGTTTCCATACCAAAGTGGCTGGAGTTTCTTTTCTATCTGGTTCCGTATTTTGTGATCGGTTATGATATTCTGCGGAAAGCCTGGAAGGGAATCTGCAACAGGCAGATGTTTGATGAAAATTTTCTGATGGCAGTGGCAACCATCGGAGCGATCGCCCTCGGTGATTACAAAGAGGGCGTTGCAGTTATGCTGTTTTATCAGATCGGAGAGCTGTTCCAGAGTTATGCAGTCGGTAAGAGCCGCCGGAATATCAGTGATCTGATGGATATCCGGCCGGATTATGCAAATATTGAAACAGACGGTCAGATTGAAAAAGTAGATCCGGATGAGGTGGAGATCGGCACGGTGATTATTGTACAGCCGGGCGAAAAAGTTCCAATCGATGGTGTGGTTGTGGAAGGACATTCTTCCCTGAATACCAGTGCACTGACGGGAGAGAGTGTTCCAAGGGAAGTCGCTGTGGGAGAGGAAATCATCAGTGGATGTATCAATATTTCCGGACTGTTAAAGATCCGCACCACAAAAGAGTTTGGAGAGTCTACGGTTTCTAAGATTCTTGATCTGGTGGAGAATGCAAGTTCCAAGAAATCACGTTCCGAGAATTTTATTTCCAGATTTGCACATTATTATACACCGGCAGTCTGTTACGGCGCGCTGGCACTGGCAATTCTGCCACCGCTTGTCCGCATGCTGTTTATGGGGCTTCCGGCAGACTGGGGCATCTGGATTTACCGTGCACTGACATTTCTGGTTATCAGCTGCCCGTGTGCGCTGGTCATCAGTATTCCACTCAGCTTTTTTGCAGGAATCGGAGGTGCCAGTGCAGAGGGTGTTCTGGTAAAGGGTTCCAACTATCTGGAAGCACTTGCGGGAACGCGCACGGTTGTCTTTGATAAGACAGGAACAATTACGCAGGGGGTATTTGAAGTCTGCGGAATTCATGGAACAAACTGTGCATCCGGCAGCTGTCCGGTTGTGTCCGGACATCCGGTATATACGAAAAAGGAAGAACAGCTGCTGGAGTATGCGGCACTGGCAGAGTGTCACAGCACACATCCGATCAGTATCAGCCTGCAGAAAGCCTATGGCAGGAAACTGGATGTGGACCGGGTCACAGATGTACAGGAAATCGGTGGACACGGTGTGATCGCGACGGTAGACGGACACAGGGTTGCAGCAGGAAATGACAAACTCATGAAAAAAGAAAAAATTGCGTACCGCAACTGCAGCTGTACCGGTACAATCGTGCATCTGGCAGTCGATGGTGCCTATGCCGGTCATATACTGATTTCAGATATGATTAAGCCGAATGCGGCGGCTGCCATGCAGGCACTGAAAAATTCCGGTGTGCACCGGCTGGTAATGCTGACGGGTGATGATGACCGTGTAGCACAGCAGGTAGCAGGGGAGGTTGGAATCACGGAAGTACATTCCCAGCTGCTTCCGGCAGATAAAGTTTCCGAAGTGGAAAAACTGTTGCGGACCAGGGAAGAAAAGAGTACCGTTGCCTTTGTCGGGGATGGCATCAATGATGCACCTGTGCTTTCCCGTGTTGATGTTGGAATCGCTATGGGAGCACTTGGATCGGATGCGGCGATTGAGGCAGCAGATGTGGTACTGATGGATGATGATCCGCTCAAGATTGCGAAAGCAATCCGTATCGCAAGAAAGTGCCTGCGGATTGTATATGAAAATATCTGTTTTGCAATCGGGATTAAACTGCTCTGCCTGTTTTTAGTAACGATAGGTATTGCAAATATGTGGATGGGAATTTTTGCAGATGTCGGTGTTATGGTGATTGCTGTGCTGAATGCAATCCGCGCACTTTTTGTAAAAAAATTATAGGGTATAATTCTGCCGGAAATGTTCCGGTGGAGAGGAGGAACTTCATGGAAAAAGAAAAGATTGAATGCTGTAGTGAAAATCAGGTACATCCGGATCTGCTAAAGATTGTGAATGACACGATGCCGGAAGAAACGGAACTGTATGATCTTGCAGAATTATTTAAAGTGTTTGGAGATTCCACCCGTATCCGCATCCTGTTTGTCCTGTTTGAAGCAGAGGTGTGTGTCTGTGATCTTGCAGCGGCATTGTCAATGACACAGTCTGCAATTTCCCACCAGCTTCGGATTTTAAAACAGAATAAGTTAGTCAAATGCCGCAGGGAGGGAAAATCTGTTTTTTATTCCCTGGCAGATGACCACGTCCGGTCAATCATTGCACAGGGCAGGGAGCATATTGAGGAAGATGTAATATAAGGATGATACCATATGGGAGAAAAAGACATTCGCGGTGGATGTCCTTTTTCGTACAGACGGATCTTAATATTTATTTAAGTTTCTTTAAAGATAGCCTTTTTTGGATATGAAACTGCTATAATAAAGGTGCAGTAGAAAAATACATCAATTAAAATATGAGGTAAATACATATGGAAACTTATGAAAGCGTAAAAAGTAATCCGGTGCAGCCGGAGCAAAAAGAAAAGAAAAAAGGCGGTGCATGGAAAGGGATTGTAGCGGTGATTCTTGCAGCAGGCGTTGTGGGAAGTACCACGATTTCTGCGTTTAATCTGGTGACTTTAAAATCCTATATTGCAGAGCAGAAAAAGGAAGAAAATCCTGAGACTACCGAGGATTACGTAAAGATCGCAGATAATTATGAGATCAAACCTACCACAAATATTTCGGATGCCTACAAATCCGGCGATACTTCAAAGCTGACAGACAAAGAAAAAGAAACCCTTGATATGGCAAAAAAAGCGATCAAAGATATGAAGATTACGGACAGCATGTCTGATTTTGAAAAGGAAAAGGCGGTGTATGACTGGATGACCAAAAAGCTCCAGCAGGATTCCGGGGCACTGACCGTTATTCCGAGTACACAGGAAGACTGTGATAATCCATACGGTGTGTTAAAATACCACAATGCCGTATGCGTCGGTTATGCAACGACATTCCGCATGTTCATGCAGATGATGGGAATTGAATGTAAAGTGGAACATAATACAGAAAAATTCCATAGCTGGGATGTGGTAAAAATTGACGGAGACTGGTACATTACCGATATTTATTCCGATGCAGGAAATGGAAATTATGCGAACTTTAATGTGACGGATGCCATGTATGGACAGTCCCAGAGCTGGGATCGCGATTACTTCCCGGCAGCTAACTCATTAAAGTACAATATGGCATACCAGAATAAGAAAACCGTGGACAGTATATATGATCTGCCGAAAGCATTGCGTGCTGCTATGGACAAAAAGCTTGGCGGGGTCATGGTTGCGTTTAAAGAGGATATTACAGAGGAAAAAGCGCAGGTGGCAAATGCCATAGCTTCTTCCATTGACAATTTCCTGATGTCCGGAAACTATAAGGATATGCCATACAGTCTGGGAACTTACAACTGGATTCAGGATCCGGATGGAAAAGGATATTTGTTTAATGTTGCCATGCCGGGATATAACACGGACAATACAAGCCAGAATATCAGCGAAAAAGAACAGAAAAAAATCGACAAGGCTGTCCAGAAAGCATTTCAGGGACTGGAATCTGCAAACGGAGATGGCATGATGATGGATGGCGCAAGTGCTGATATCGGAAATAAGGATATGACCATGGATGATGCGGCACAAAATGGGGCAACGTTCAGTACAGAAGAAACTGTGGAGGCCAGATAACAGATGAAAAAACAAAAAACGGGTTGGAAACTTCTGCTGGTGCTGACCATGCTGGTGATGTGTGTGGGATGTGGTGCGAAGAAAAACACGTCCGGTTCTGTCAGTATGTATGACCTGCGCACGGCGATGGAAGCAGCGGATCCGGATCTGCCGGAGATGCTCAATGCCAGCAGCGCAGAAAAAGATGCAGAAGATAAGTTTTCCCATATTTCTGACATGGACTATAAAAAAGTGGACAGTTATTTTGTAAGCTATTCTTCGGATGGACACAAAGCAGATGAAATTGTTGTAATTGCCATGAAAGATAAGGCAGATGCAGATGAGGCAAAAGAAAGCCTGACAAAGCATCAGCAGGATCGGTATAATTTGCTGCAGTCCTATGAACCGAAGCAGGTCAGCCGGATTCAGGATGGGTTGGTTTTTACGAAAGGGCAGTATGCAGTCCTTATTATCACAAGCCATAATGATGATGTGCGGAAAGCGTTTGAAGATACCATAAAAAGTAAGTAGTATAAATAGGATCGTGTTTGAGTAAAATATAGAAATAAAAATGCAACATTCTTTTATAGAATGTTGCATTTTTATTTACACATAATATATCGGACGATGGAAGCATTCCTTAACCCCTGAAAAGAAAATATTTTAAATTTTCTTTTCGGTTATACTTTTGCTGGCATA
>OCPS01000962.1_pt1 | contig 27283 bp, 15 predicted proteins | sample 1538651 | NCBI WGS metagenome assembly OCPS01 (sample SAMN04571715, study PRJEB22368) | human gut metagenome | biome: human gut; material: stool | host: Homo sapiens | place: Luxembourg | collected 2012-09-21 | reverse complement strand
ACTCTCCGTGCGACTGATACTTACCTGCTTGTTGTTCCAATTGCTTGAACAGTCCGTTCAACATCTCTACGGAAAGCATTTTCCGGATGTTATCGTCCAGATGTACATACACACTGTCTCCTTGGCCTGCAATCAGCCGATCGAGAAGTTCGGATGCCTGTTGCGCACGATCCTGGGCTTGCAATACAGGAGTTACTGCCAGCAATAGCCATAGCAGGCAGATTCCTTTGAGTAGATTTTTCTTTATCATAACTTGTTTATTAAGAAATCTCCGATAAAAAATAGAGTTCCGAGGAAAAAGATTCCGTAAATCAGCAGGGAGATAGAAGTCAGCCAACGGGGCTGTTTTTGCTCTCCGACCGCACGGATACGTGCAAACGTACTGAACAGACATTCGGCGGCGGCAAACAGGACTATCAGATAGATGATCAGGTCGGTCCACGATTGTAGCCAAAGGTCTTTGAGATTACCTATCAGACATACCAATATCACGATGGCTACAAAATATGAAATACGCATTAAGTCTGTTTTCTTTGATCCCATAAGCGTCTCCTTTTCAGTTTTTAAGTCCAAATTCTTCCCTTTTTGTTGCTATTTCACAAACTTAAAATATTTTCTTTGAAAAAGGAGCTTTTCGGACTGATTCTGTTTTTCCGTTAACAATTATTATAAAGCTTGTAGGTGGGATGGCAGTAAAGTTACCGCTGAATTATCCGTATCTTTGTCGTAAACATAGAGGTATAAAGATATGAAGAAACTGATAATATTCGATTTGGATGGTACTTTATTGAATACCATTGCCGATTTGGCACATAGTACGAATCATGCTCTGCAAACTTTGGGATATCCGACTCATGAAGTCGCTTCCTATAACTTCATGGTAGGTAACGGCATCAACAAATTGTTTGAGCGTGCATTGCCCGAAGGAGAGAAAACCGAGGAGAATGTGCTCCGCGTTCGTAAAGAATTTCTTTTGCATTACGACCGGCATAATGCCGACGAGAGTCGCCCTTATCCGGGAATTCCGGAATTGTTGGAAACATTGCAGCATAAAGGTTATAAATTGGCCGTGGCTTCCAACAAATATCAGGCAGCCACCGAGAAGCTGATAGCACATTATTTCCCAGGAATCCGGTTTGTTGCTGTATTTGGGCAGCGTGAGGGAGTGAAGGTGAAGCCGGATCCTGCTGTGGTGCATGATATTTTGCGGATTGCCGGTGTTTCGAAAGACGAAGTGCTGTATGTCGGCGATTCGGGAGTGGATATGCAGACGGCTATCAATAGCGGAGTTACTTCCTGTGGAGTCACGTGGGGATTCCGCCCCCGTACGGAGCTTGAATCATTCTGTCCGGATTATATAGTAGACAAGGCGGAAACTATTTTGTCTATTGTTTGATAGAAAACAGAAAGGAGAACCGAAAGATGCGTAATGTCTTAGGTTCTCCTCTCTATAAAAAGTAATTATATTCGCTCGGTTATTTGATTTCGTCCGGCCATGGGCATGGCTTTCCGGTTGATTTGAATGAAGGGCGTTGGCCGCCTACTTTGCGCAAATAGTCACCCAGCTCTTTAGATAAACTTTTCACAATGTCCGGATGTAGGGCTGCCAGGTCATTCTTTTCTCCTATATCTTCCGGAATATTGAACAACTCTTTTTTACCGCTGTCATAGTAGTAAATCAACTTCCAGTCACCTTTGCGTACGGTACAAGTCGGGCCGATGCCGGGACCGTCGTTTCCCCAATGATTAGGGAAGTTCCAGTGCAGGCTGCGTCCTTTGGACGGATCACCGGTATGTGTCAGCAGAGGCATAAAACTAATTCCATCGATCGGCTGTATCGTCTTATAATGTTTGATTTGTGCCATCTCGAGTATGGTAGGATAGAAGTCCTCGATAATTAAATATTTATCACATTTGGTATCCGGTTTTACAACTCCCGGCCAGCGGACGATCATCGGTTCGCGTACACCGCCTTCGTAAGCCGATCCTTTCCCACTGTTGAGAGGAGAGTTCTGCGTGTGCAGTTTTCCGTCACGCCATTCCGGTTCGCTCGACAGACCGCCGTTGTCGCTCATAAAGATGACGATGGTATTGTCTGCTTCTCCGCTTTTATCCAGCCAGTCCATCAGGTCACCCAGACTTTTGTCCATACCTTCGATCAGGGCCGCATAAGCAGCTTCTTTGGGAGTCAATCCTTTATTGATATATTTTTGATAGAAGCGTTTGTCTTTATCGATCGGAACATGGATAGCGTAGTGAGCCATGTAGAGGAAGAAAGGCTGATTGTATTCTTTGGCATGATCGAGTGCTTTGATAGCTTCGAGCGTCAGAGCTTCACTGACGAAAGTATCGGTTCCCCAGTATTTCTCTAATCCCGGAACGGCGAACCAGGGATTCGGTTTACCGTCCGTCCGGTTTCCGTAATTATTTTCACCCAGGTAGCTTGCCAATCCGCCTCCTGCATGTCCGGCTATGTTTACTTCAAAGCCCATGTGATAAGGACTTTCTCCCGGAGTGTTGACGGCGCCGAAATGTGCTTTCCCACAATGAATCGTGTGGTAGCCATTGTCTTTCAGGATTTCTGCCAGTGAGGTTGCCTGAAACGTGTGGTCGATATTGGGAATCTGGCAAACCCCGTTTACATTCCAGTCCGCTACATTGAATACATCGCTCGGGCGGTCTGTTTGCTGGCCTTTGGGATATGTCCAGTTGGTTACCCGGTGACGCGCGGCGTTAGTTCCTGTAATCAGGCTACAACGGGTGGGCGAACTGATGCTGCTGGCATAGGCTTGGGTGAACATCATACCTTGTTTGGCAAGGCGCTCCATATTAGGAGTTTCGTATACCTCGTTGTAGTGTGTCTTTTGGGTCCAGAAAGGCAGGGATGTATCTTGCCAGCCCATGTCGTCTACCATGAAGAGAATGATGTTGGGGCGTGTGTCCGTACGTCCGTTCGGCTGCTGGTGCTGGGCTTGCAGAGCCGGGGCAGCCAATGGAGCCAGTGCGAGGGGGATAATTATTTTCTTATTCATCGTAATTATATATTAGAGGATTATTTTCTGATGGTCATTTTTCCGGTTTCCTTTACCTGAATGTTTCTCAGTTCTTGTTTTCCGGAGTTCTCTGTCCATATTTTCAGAGTTCCCGGAGAAAATACATTGAGAACCAATTTGTCCGGTGTCGAAGATAGAATCCGGACGGCCGCAGGTGACAGATATTTTTCCTGTATCCCGATAACGGCCCATCCGTCATGGATCGGACAGAGATGGAATAGACGGTCGGTAAAGCCATCCAGTTCTACAGTCTGTTTACCGGTCAGTTCAGTGGCTGTCCGATTATTCCAATCGAATAGAATCACTCGTTTTTGTTGAGGTGTTGGTTTGCCGGTCAGTGTTTCGCGTAACAGATAATCCTTCGGGTCTATTTCGGCGGTTACTTTCCGGTGTTTGGGTGAGGTGTTGAGGTTATAACAAATGACGGATACAGCCTCGTCACCGGTAGGAGCGAATACCCGGTATGCCTTTCCGTCTTGCAGTGGATTGGTCAGTACCGATTCCGGGGTCGGAATGGCAGGGGCTTCCGGGCGGAATATTTTGCCCTCTTTATCGATCAGTGGGAAAATATTCTCTTTTACAAATTCTTTCGGAGAATCGGACAGGTAGACCGGCCCGCCTGAAATAGCCTTGGAACGAGCCATCAAACTGCCACAGATCGTATCGCTGGAATGAAACATATCGTGATCCGGCCATACGGTTTGCCCTTGCAGTAATGTGTTGGTGTATGACTGGAAGAGATGCGACTTTGCCATGTTCTCATTGTATTTCTTATAGTCAATGCTGACACGGGCAACTCCGCTATGCAGGGTGTGGTCCGTGTTAAGTACGTTTTGAGCCATGCAGTTCATCAGTCCCACCTGCTGTGCGTGAGTTTGCTTTTCCAATGCCAGATTACACTCTTTCGCCTGACGTACGACTTCAGTAGAGCCCATGTAAAGCGGTAAGGTGAATGCCTGATTGTCTACTTTAAGAAAATCGAATCCATGGGTTTTCAGAGAGTGAACGTAATACTGGTAGAACGTGTCGATATTCGGGGTGCTTTTACCGGGCAAAAGACTTCCATTGAAAGAATAGAGGCTGTTTTTTACATGGGTTGGAAAATCATTATCGGGGGAGATTCCCATCCAATATCCGGAGAGGGCATACCACAATCCTATCCAACGTATTTTATCTTTGTTTTTGTGTGCCATGATCGGAGCCCATCCGTTCGGGAAACGTTGAGGATCGGGGGTAAAACTTGTCAGTTGACGATTCTTGTTGGCCAGGTGACCATCGTCGATCAGTACGTAACGTACAGGAACTCCGGAGGTTTCGATGGCATCCAGGTCATTCAGGATTTTTGTTTCATCAATATCGAAATGGTAATGTTCCCAGGTACACCATCCCAGATAGTTCAGAGCTTCAAAATAGTTCTTTTCCGTGCGCTTTTGCAGGGCCGATACGTTCCGGTCGGATATCAGGGTTTCGTAAGCCTGCCGGAATACCTGATAAATGTTGCCGGCACTTTGAACCAGTGCTACCGGTACTTTGTGTTCGAGCCGGTCGGTTCCCAATGTCGATACATATAAATTGAGCGAGCCGTCGGTATTTACCTGAAACCAGCTGAGGCTGTTATCACCCGCTACTGCTTTGGTGAACAGATAGCTTCCATCGGTCAGTTGCAACAATAAAGCGTCTCCCAGTGTAGAAGGACGTGCGTTGGAAGGAATGCCCGGATAGTCGTCCCGGGTAAGGTCTGGCAGATGATTGAACATCCAAGGTAAGAGACGATTGGTATTGTTGGGCCATTCGTAATCTCCGGGGCGGGAATCCCGACTGAAGAATGTCCCCCGTACATAAGACGGCAGTTGGATGCGGTAGCATATAGTGGTTGCATTCTCAGGAACTGCATTCTCATAAATGACCGGTTCTGCCGTTCTGTCCAGGCGGATGGTCTGAGGCATTGGAGAGGCGTTTACATCTTTAAACGATTTACCTTTTTCGTAGATAAAAGAACTTTGGGCAAATACAGCCGTCAAAGGAGCGACCGTACTTGCCAAAGTAAGCAAACTTATGATGAAATATCTTTTCATGCGTATGAATTAGTTGACAGAAAAAGCACTGAAATTTATAATATCGGGTAATGCAATGGATTGCAGTACGGTCAGCCGTAATGCCGTAGCTTCTACCGGATCGAATTTTTCGATGCGTTTGTGTCCGACAGATTCTCCGGAACAAACTGTTTGCCACTTTCCATTTACCTTGGCTTCTACTTTATATTGGCGGATACGTTCTCCGTTCTGTATGTTTTCTTGAATGATGCAGTAGTTTACCGGTTGCTTTTTGTCCAGTTTCAAGGTCAAACTTTTTTTCTGTCCCGATGTCTGGGCTAATGGAGAAGAGAAGCGGCGATTGATTTCTGTACCGAATTCTTTCAGGCGTTGTTCGTCTCCTGTAGGTATTAATCCGTTCGGGTCGGGTGTCAGGCCTAAAATCAGGGTAGCGTTCCGTCCTACTGATTTTTCATATTTATCCATTAGTTCGTTCAATGGATAGATGTTGTTTTCGTCATCCGGTTCCCAGAACCATTCGTGACGTCCGTTGGCTCCACGTAAAGGAGTATCTGCCATGGCCGGTACCCAGTATTTTCCATCTTTGTCGCCATGCTTCAACAGTTCGATTTGATCGACATTGCTTTCTATCCGTTTGTGATGTGAACAGGGAGCGGGGAAGGTGGACCAGCAGGGATAACCTACGGTACCGGTCTCGGAACCACCCCAACGGAAATCTGCACGATCTATATTATGATAGAACAGGCAATTAGGCTGATATTTATTCGCAATAGGCTCTACGTCCGGTCCGTCTCCACGAGGATCATCGGCGCCGCCGTCAAACCAAATCATGTATAGATCTCCATAACGGGTACAAAGTTCGGTCACCATCTTTTCACACAGTCGTTTGTACCATGTTTGCCGGTTGTGAGCAAATTCTCCTTCTCCTTCTGCCTTAAAGTTATGTATGCCCAAAAGAGAATTCCACCGGATACCGATGTAGATACCCGGTTGTAAGCCGTATTTGCGGCAGGAGTTGACAAAGTCACGGACGATATCACCTTTGCCGTCTCTCCATTTTACGGCTTTGAGGCAATAAGGATTTACGTCACTCTGCCAGAGACCGAAACCGGTTTCATGAGTGGCAGTCAGTACGGCAAACTTACATCCGGCTGCTTTGGCTGCCAGCACCCACTGGTCTGTGTTTAGTTCCGTAGGGTTGAATATGTTGTAATCTTCTATCGGATTGATGCGGTTGTTGCCTTGTCCGTAGCGTACTCCATCGAACACATGCAGATCATAATGGAATACGGCTCCCATTTCCGCTTGATGCCATTTCAACTGAAAGGGCTTGGGAACGGGGATAGTAGCCTGTTGCGCCAAGCAATAGACTGAGCAAAAAAGTAAGAGTAGGGTGGTGTTGATTCTGTTCATGATTATTTAAGTTTTATATATTGGGCAAATGGGTCATTGGTCTTTTCAAGCCATGTTTTCAGTTGCCGGTTAAATGTATGGGTAAGTTTCAATTGTTGGCTGGCAATGTTATTCATTTCATGAGGATCATTGGTACGGTCGAAAAGAATGACATTATCGATCTTTCCGTCTGTTGCGTGTACGGCATATGTATATCGGTCGGTACGGAGTCCGCGATAACCTGTTGCATGGTTATCGAATTTTACGAAATAGTATGGTTGTACAAGATCTTTTTTGTTTTTTCCGGTCAGTACTTCATTGGACAGGTCGAATGTCTGTACTGTTTCCGGGATTTCTTTACTGAATCCCATCATTGAGGAGTGTGGGGTATAGGTCGGCAAAAGCAATCATCAACGGGTCGCTTTTACGTGGTTTTATTTGATCCGGCCAAGATAGAATCATGGGGATACGCATAGACTCTTCATAGAAGATATCTTTTCCGGCATTTTCGTGAGCACCCATACAGATTCCATGGTCAGAGGTAAAGACCACGATCGTATTATCAAATAAATTATTTTGTTTAAGGGCCTCGATGATTCGCCCTACATTTTCGTCTACACCGGTGATGCAGGCATAATAGTTCCGGATGTTATTTCGGAAGTAGTCTCCCATTTCCGTACCTTTGGCCGGGATATCGGGACGTCCTTTGCAAAGCGCCTCTACATCCAGATCTTTGTATATCTCTTTATATCGGTCCGGCACCAATTCATATCCCGTGTGTGGAGGATTCATCGATACCACCAATGCAAACGGTTGTTTTTGGTCTTTCTGTTTGTTGATGTATTCGATAGCTTTGCTTGCCTCGTATTCCGGCCCCCATTGGTTGACATAATAGAAGCTGTCTCGTGGAGCAGTGGTATTCCAGTACATCGGTTTCAAATGGTAATCATATGTTCCATAAGCTATCCAATGGTCGAAACCGTGGCGACGTTCGGGTGGACACCATTCGTTCCATGCCACTTTCCCGCGATTATTGTAAGTGTCTACATAGGGCTTGTAGGGTGCATCCAGATGCCACTTTCCGATGTATCCCATATTGTATCCCTGATCTTTAAGCACATCGCTCCAACAGCGGGCGTTTTGGGAAAGTTCCACTCCGTAAGGAGCGGTTTCGGAGTTACAGTTCCCGGTTACTTTACTGCCAATGGGATACATACCGGTCATTAGCATTCCTCTTGCCGGCGATGATACCGGATAACTACTGATAGCATTGGTGAAGTTAATTCCTTCGGAGGCAAGCTTGTCCAGGTGAGGAGTCTTTACAGGTTCTTTACCGATGCAACCGATGGCATCTCCACGATATTGGTCGGCCATGATGAAGACTAGATTGGGAGTCGGTTGCTTTTCTTGTGCTTGTAGTCCAGTGCTCAAAATAGGCATGGTAAGCAGTGCTTGAGGGATGATATTTTTCATAATGCTGTAAAGTTACTCTTTTTTGGGTAGAATACAATTTTTATTGAAAATAATAAGATCTCCTCCTTTTTTGGGGGAGGAGATCTTGTCTTGAGTAAGATATTTAATCTACTGAAAACTAATCTCCTTCAGGGAGACTGCTCGTTTCTATCTTCCATCCTGGATTTTGATAAATCGTAGAGGTTGTATAGTCGGTTGATCCTTCTTCTGCTGTCGTCAGACGGAAGTGGTCAAAAGCAATTGGATTTAAATATTTATTTTGGTTCCAATTATAGCCATTGTATGCAATGTTGTTTGTATTGATCCGGTAAGGACGTAAGTACTGACTTTCTGATTTAGCTGATACATTAGCATTATTGTTACCTGATTCAATCAGATTAATGACAGAGAGAGTGACGTCTGCAACTGGTATTGGGCTAGGAGTTTTGTAACGTTGATAATTTTCACTCCATAAATCGAATCCTTCTACGTGATAACCTTGCATCATGTCTAGTGCACGCCAGCGTTTCAGATCATTTAGGCGTAATCCTTCGGCCGCAAATTCGATGCGACGTTCCCGACGAATATTATACAAAGTGGTTGAAACAAATTCAGAACCTGAATAGCGGGCAAAATCGATCTCTTTACTCAGATCTGTAGCGTCTATTGTTTTTTGAAAATCGGTATCCATTCCTGCTCGATTTCGTAAAGCTTTCCAGTATTTGGAACTGTTGGCATCAAGCGAGTTATTCAGTTCATAATCAGCTTCCATATAATTCAAGTATGCCTCTGCTGCACGGAATATGACACAGGCTGTAGTTGATGGGAGTGTAGGTCCTTGTGCGGCATCTGTTGCTAATCCCTTTTTTACTGAATAGCCGGTGGGACATTTGTTTTCGTCCTGTCCAAGTACAATTGGTGCACGATAATAATAACCATATCCTTTGACTAGATATTCAATGTTACTTCCCCCTTCAGATAAGAGATCTCCAGGTAATAAAGTATTATAAGTTAGTCGTGGATCACGATTGGTTGCAACTGCTTCATAAGTTTTATCTCCTTGATAACCAGAATTGTTTGCGTATATCGGCAAGCCATTTTCCATCAAATAACTTTGCATCATACTACGAGTCCATCCGGTATTTCCACCTCCATTGCGTTGGATGTAACCGACAACAAAATGGTTGACTGCCGGAGTTAAACTGGCGTCGTAGGCTCTCCACAATAACACTTCCGAAGCGTTAGCTAATGATTGGCTGTTGAATAACGACGGATAATCGTTAAATAAAGTGTATTTATCAGCTACTATTTGAGCGGCAGTTTTAGCTTCTGTCAGGAAGTATTTAATTTCAGAATCAATATTGATAGTGAAGTCCTTTAAATAATCTTTGTTTGCTCCTGGCCATCCCGGACCTCCTGGTACACGTGCGGTCCCTTTGTGGTATTTTTCCCAAGTACCTTCAAATAATGCCACACGACTTTTCATGAGGGCAGCACAGTCTTTGGTTAGGCGATTGCTCATTGGTGGGGTTGCTTTCATATAATAGTAAGCAGAATCTAAATCTTGTATGATGAAACGTGCTACTTCATTGCGTGGGCGCCGTTTACTTGCCTCTCTAACTGTTTCATAATCTTCCGAAATCCAATGTTTTAAGATAGGGAAATCACCGAGTGCAACTAATTTAGTAAAGTAAATATAAGCGCGAAAGAAATACATCTCTCCCAGATAGTGCATATTGTTAGCTTCTACTCCACTAAGTTCGCCGGCTTCCAGTCGGGGACGTACCTTATTGATGAAATAATTGACATTCCGGATTTTCCCAAAATCCCAAGCACCTCCACTTTGAGCCACACGTGTTTCTCCCTTTACAAATGAACCGTTTGGATTACTTGCTGCTTGGTTGTCACTATTATTGTCTGTTGCAAATACTCCCATACTGTATTGGCCTGGAGTGTGGGATGGAAGTTGATCATATAGATTAGCCGAATAGGCTGCTAAATCGCTTTCTGCCAAAAGATATTTGTCGGTAGGTACGGCATCTAGTGGCTCTTTGTCGAGAAAGTCATTGCAAGAGCATAAAACACTTGCTAAACTAAAAATATATAATAGATTCTTTTTCATTGTTCTTGCTTTTTAAAGAGTAATATTTAATCCAAATGAAATAGTCTTTGACAGCGGATAAGTCTTTCCGTTGCTAAATCCGTTACCGGCTGTTGCTTCTGGATCGAACATATCGGCAATACCACTGATTGTGAATAAATTCTCTCCACTGACATAAATGCGGAGCTTTTCAATTTTTGCTTTATTCATCCAAGCTTTGGGGAATGTATATCCTATTTGCAGATTTTTCATACGCATGTAAGCACCATTTTGCAGATAACGCGTTTGAGTTTGCTTGTTTTTGTTTCCTTTGTCTCCTAAGTAGGCTTTGGGATAGTAGGAGTTCAAATTTGCTCCGAATATAGAAGTTGTATTTTCAGGACGGAAATAATCAAGATGTTCGTCAAAACCTACTGATTGCCATTCTCCTCCATCTGCTCCCCAGAACATTGGTCCGCTCAACCATAAATCACGTTTCATGACTCCTTGGAAAAACATTTGAATATCGAAACCCTTCCAGTCAGCTCCTAAGCTTAAACCGAAACGAAGGCGTGGAGTGCTATTTCCGATTTTCTTTAAATCACCATGGTCTGTGGCAGTACTGTTTCCTTTGTCTACTATACCATCACCATTAAGGTCTCGATACATGATATCACCTGCACCCCAAACTGAACCTATTTTACTCTGATCATTGCTAGCCAGCCATTCGGTCATCTGTGCGTCTGTTTGGGCAATACCTTCAGTTTCATACCCCCAAATTTCCCCGATAGTCATTCCGTTGTAATAAAGAGTATTTCCATTAGAATCCCATAGGGCTTTAGAAGCGTTTGGATATGAAATTACTTTGGCGCGGTTGTCAGAAAGGTTAAATCCTATATTATAGTTAACTTTTCCAATATTATCTCTCCAATTGGCCTGTAGTTCCCATCCTTTATTTTTCAACTCAGCATTATTGGTATTTGGCAGAGCAGTTCCTAATATTGCACCGACTTCGGCTGCAGGGCCTACCATGTCTTTCGTTCTACGTATGAAGTATTCAAAAGTCATGTTCAGACGATTGTTGAACATACCAAGGTCGATGCCTAAATTGGTATTATAGATTTTTTCCCATGTGAGTGTACTGCTGACCATTCCAGGAACTCCGGCTGTTGTTGGTCTACTGCCGTCCATTAGCCAATTGCCACCATTGGCTGTTACACTTTGTGTTAAATAGAACGGATAGTAAGAGTCTGTGTTCTGGTTACCGAGCATACCCCATGATACGCGGGGTTTTAGTGTATTAATAATGTTGTTAATTGGTTCAAAGAATGATTCACGTGCTAAGTTCCATCCCAAAGAGAAAGAAGGAAATACGTTCCAACGCTGATCTTTTAAAAAGCGGGATGATCCGTCGTAACGAACATTTACTTCAGCCATGTAGCGGTCTTTGTAACTGTAGTTGAGACGTCCGAAGAACCCGGCTGTAGACCAATCATTGTATTTTGAACTATTGATTTTATCTTCTCCCGTTGCTGCACTAATTTCTGGAATGAGACTACTAATCACGTCAGGACGTTGTGCGGCAAGTTCGCGATATACATATTCTTCGGTATTCATTCCGACTAAAGCTTTGAAATAATGATCTTTTATTTGTAATGTGTAATCGGTGTACACACTTGTCGTATAAAAGTTACTATTGTGGTATGCTGAACGTGCAAATGAAGATCCTGGTGAGTAACTTCCGCTGAAAGCCAATGCTAATGGATTACCGTTTACGTCGTGCTCATAGATTGGATTAAGGTTGGTTTGCTTATTTTGGTTGATGACTCTCATACCTGCTTCTGCATAGATATTCCATCCTTTTAGCGGATGAATAACTAATTGTCCCTGAAGATAAATATTGTCATTATGTGTTTTGGCACGTCCACCGTCAGTCAATTGATTGAGTTTTCCATTTCTCATATAATAACCGTTCGGATCTTTAAAAGGCATCATAGGCCACATACGTGCAATGTCATGATAAAGAAGTCCACCTTCCTCAAGATATACTGGATTGTCAAGATCAAAACGAACAAATTTGGTATTAATGTTGAAATCTACATATTTGTTGATTTGGGTATTGACTTTTGCTGTTGCGTTGTAACGTTTATAATTATCATTTCCATAACGAAGATTACCATCTTGGTTTAAGTAGCTCCCTGAAACATAGTATTGTAACTTCTCTGTTCCTCCATTTAAACTGATATTATGTTCGTTTGACCAGGCCCATTGAAAATGTTTTTTCCACCAGTTTACGTTATCATTTGCTTTTTCGTGGAAATGCCAGTTGGTACCGTTAGCTATGGTGGTGGTTGTAATCTCGCCTGCCATATACTTTTGGATACGGTCAATGGTCTCTTCATCAAAGATCACACTTCCTCCTTGATTAATGGCTGCATCATTGAAATAATTGGCAAAACGATAGGAATCAAGTTGATTAGGAAGGCTGGTTGGTCCGGAATAGCGGAAACTATTGTTATAGTTCACTTGCATTTTGCCCGCTTTTCCTTTCTTTGTAGTGATTAAGATAACACCGAATGCAGCACGTGAACCATAGATGGAAGAAGAAGCAGCATCTTTCAAGACAGAGATATTTTCAATATCTTCTGGATTCAGATTATTCATATTGCCTTCCATTCCATCAATCAGTATAAGTGGTGAGGCACTTGATCCTTTACCAATGGTTCCTGTTCCACGGATGTTTACGTTCATTGTTTGTCCCAACTGTCCCCCTAAATCAGGAGTCGATAGATTTAAGCCTGGAACTACACCTTGCAGGGCTTGACCGACTTGTGATACCGGACGTGATGCTAGTGCTTTGGTATCTACACTTGTAACCGCTCCGGTCAGATTTACTTTTTTCTGAGTACCGAAGCCTACTACCACTACTTCATCAAGAGTTTTTGAATCTTCACTTAACTCAATCCTGAAGGATGTTTGTGTACCATTGAGAGGAATTGACTGAGTGGTGTAACCTATGTAGGAAACAGTCAGTATACCTCCTTTGCTAACGTTTTTTAGAGAAAACTTACCTTCCATGTCCGTGATGGATCCATTGTTCGTCCCTTTTACTTGGACTGTGGCACCGATGATTGGCTCATTGAGCTTTTTGTCAATCACAGTACCCGTAATGTTCAATTGCTGTGCATATAATGTAGTAATGCCAAGCAACAACATGAATAAGATTGAAATTTTTTTCATTCGTTTCTTATTTAAAGTTATACATAAGGTTTAATTACATGGCAAATGTACAGGGATTGAGAGATTACGTAGGGGCATGTCTATATCATTCAGCATACACGTTTAATTCAATACCATGTTTTTTTTGAATCTCTTTTGTATGTTTAGGCTTTATTTCGTTCTTTTGCAATAAATTGATTATTAATATGAAGAAGCTAAATCTCTTTTTATTGGTTTTGTTTATATGTAATTGTCCGGTCGTTTCTGGTTATGCTTTTTTTGATAGAGATATTCGTCTGTTAACCATGCAGGATGGGCTGGCGGATAATACTATTACATCTATCTACAAAGATCGGGATGGCTTTATGTGGTTTGGTACTAATAATGGCTTGAGCCGTTATGATGGTAAATTAATAAAAAACTTCTCTTCTTCACCAGCGTATATGTATGTTTCCGAAATTGTAGAGATGTCAGATCGATATTTGGGAGTTATCGCTGGAAATACTTTATATTGTTTTGCTCGGTCGCTGGAGAAATTTATACCGATCGTCCATGCAACGGATTATAGTTCTGTACATGTCTCTCACTTATTACCTATAGATAATAACTCTTTTTGGGGACTGTCAGGGAATAAATTATATCTATATACACAGGAAGAAGTTAAAAATGAGAAAGGAGAGGTTGTTCAGATTAAATTGAAATGTGAGAAACAGTATAAAGATTTGATTGATTCTGGTGATAATTTCTGTGCAATGTGTTATACTGATAATCATGAAATGTTATGTTTGGTTACACAGCAAGGAAATTTGCTATTGTTTCAGCCTGAATCTTCGGAGAAATCTAAAAAGATATCTTTGTGGAAAAATAAAACTTGGGATGCAACTTCGGTATTATATGATAAAGGAGTGGTATGGGTTTCTACTATTGGACACGGTATTCTGCGTTATTACGTTTCTTCTGGGTATATAGACAGAATTACTTATAAGGAAAATAATAAAGAAAACAGTCTATCCCATACAGATGTTTTTCAAGTTATTCCAATTAATAATAATCGTTATCTTGCAGTGACTTGGAGTGGGTATACTTTATTATTTCAGGATAAGAATGATCCGAAAAGAATGATGACAGAAATATACTATAATACAGCTTCACAACTTCACCGCAACTTAGAAACAAGAATGATTTCAGCGTATTACGACCCCAGTGGGATTGTTTGGATAGGTACTAATGGGGGAGGAGTGATTTATTCTGATCTACGGTCACAATTTTATAACCAATTTCATCAAGAGAGGCATAATGAAATTTGTGGTATAGTCATGGATAATAGAAAATATGTTTGGATGGCTACGTTTCATCAAGGGATTATGAAAAGTGAGCAACCTTTTGAACCAGGAAGACGAATGAATTTTACTAGGGTTGGTACTCCGGATATTCAAAGTAAAAATACAGTTCTTTGTGCCATTAATGATAATAGAGGTTCACTTTGGTTTGGAAATAGGGATGGAACATTAACTTCATATAATGAGGCAACAAAACAATTTCGATTACATTTTTTACAAGATAGAGGTAAAGTGAATACTGTGTCAATTTGGGCATTATATTGGGATACTAATCGAAATTTATGGGTAGGTACTAATGATGGAGTTTGGAAATTGAATATAGATTCTGGATTTTGCAAAAAAATCCCTATTGAGATTTTGTTTAAGGACCCTACTCCTATTTGTATACGAGCTATTGCCGGCACGAAGGACGGAACTATATGGTTAGGTACAAGTAATGCAGGAGTTTGCAAATTGAAAATTGATTCTAGAGGAGAGATGTCTTTAGAGACAGGCTATGAGAAGAAAGCGAATATCAAAAATAATTCGGTTCGTTCTTTGTTAGTATCTTCTGATGGTAATGTATATGTAGGTTATATGGATGGTTTCGCTATTCTTTCACCTAAAAAGGATGCAATACGTGAGTATTATACAACTAGAAATGGATTATGTAGTAATTTTATAGGATGTCTGGTCGAAGATAACCGAGGACATATTTGGTTGGGAAGTAATTCGGGAGTCTCTCGTTACAGTAGGCATCAGCACCTTTTTTATAATTATTATATAAGTGGAAGCAATCGTTCGGCATTACTTGCTGATAATACACTATTTTTTGGCAATAATAAATCGCTCACTTATTTTGATCCGGATGACGTGGGTGGTCATTTGGATGAAGATCAGGTTCTTATTACTGGACTTGAGGTAGATGGTCGTCCTGTAGGGATTGGGGATAAAATAAATGGGCAGACTGTATTGGCAGAAGGCATTTCATATACTAGTTCGATTACTTTGAATAATGAAAATCGTGACTTTGTTTTATCTTTTAATAATCTTTCTTATGCAGAGGAACAACAGAAGTACAATTACCGCTTATTACCATATCAGACGCATTGGTTGGTTTCTAATGATGGAGAGAAGGCTACTTATATGAACTTACCCGAAGGGGATTATACATTTGAAGTGAAGAATATTTATCCTGACGGGAAAGATGGAAAGGTTACATCACTCCAAATACATATTCTACCGCATTGGAGTCGTACATTGCCTTTCCGATTATTTATTTTACTGTTATTGGCCGGTGGTGTGGCTTATTTGATTCGTCTTGTCAAACATCGTCAGATGCGTATGGAACGTGAAATGCGCATGGAACATGAACTTCTGTCAGTAAACTTAGAGCGTGAGAAAGAGCGACAGATCCGGATGGAGCGTGAGAACTTTTTTACAAGTGCGGCACATGAACTACGTACGCCGCTAACCTTGATTCTTGCCCCATTACAGGAATTATTGGAACACATAAAGGCATCCGATCCACTGTATAGCAAGCTATATACCATGTATAAAAACAGCTCCTCGCTACATACACTGGTCGATCAGTTGCTCTATGTACAAAAAATAGAGGCCGGGATGGTGAAACTGCGTTTGTCAGAAGCGGATATTGTGGAGCTAGTGAGAGAAGTAGCAGAGTCTTTTCGCCAAATGGCAGGGATAAAAGGATGTACATTTCAGGTAAGACTTCCGGAAGATCCTGTTTTCCTATGGATAGATACGGAGAAAATAACTTCGTCGGTCGGAAATCTACTATCTAATGCTTTTAAATACACTTCTCCCAATGGAGAGGTATTGCTCACTCTTACCCGTATGGAACAGGATGGAAAGCCTTTTTGCCAGATAACAGTATCGGATACGGGTGAGGGAATACCGGATGAGTTTCAGAAGCGCATTTTTGACTCTTTCATTACGGGTGATAATTCACCGGCTTTCTCTACTAAAGTAGGCATTGGACTGCGGATTGTGAAAAATACGATGGATCTGCATCATGGACAGGTCATTCTTGATAGTGAGCCGGGAAAAGGTTCTACATTCGTATTATTGATACCGGAAGGTAAATCTCACTTTACTGGTGATTTATATGAAATAGTAGATTATCGCGGGCATGAAACGGAACCGCAGTTTCAACCTCTATCTGTACAGGAAAAATTGGAAGAAGGAGTTCCGGTCACAAAGAAAACATTGCTGATTGTTGAAGATAATGTAGATGTCCGTCAGTATATTCGCTCTTTGTTTGTGACAAAATACACGGTACTTGAAGCGGCTGATGGTGAGGAAGGGGTCCGGATTGCTACCAATGAGATACCCGATCTGATTATCTCGGATGTAATGATGCCGGTTAAAGATGGGTTTGCCTGTTGCCGGGAGATACGTGAACGGCAAGAGACCGCTCATATTCCTATCCTGATGTTGACGGCCAAGGCAGAAGATGCAGATGTATTGCAAGGATCTTATAGTGGGGCGGATGACTATATGATGAAGCCTTTCAATCCGGAAGTATTGAAAGCAAAGGTAGAGAACCTGATTCTTCAGCGCGAACGTCTGAAACGCATTTATACCAAAGCATTGATGTTGAAACGAGAATCGGTTGAAGATGAAGAGGCAGATGACGAATTTATACAAAAACTCATTCACGTGGTTGAGAAGAATCTGTCTAATGAGAACTTCAACGTTAAGATGTTGGCCGAACAACTTCACATGAGCCAGCCTACTTTATACCGGAAGGTAAAGCAACGCAGTGAGTTATCTGTGGTCGATATGATCCGGAGTGTGCGGGTGAGTAAGGCTGCTTCGTTGATTATGGAGAATCGTTACTCCATTCAGGAGATTTCCGAAAAAGTAGGATTCAGTGATGCCCGGACATTAAGGAAGCACTTTACGGAACAATTTGGTGTGCCCCCTTCAAAATATATGGAGAATAAATGAATAAATTTGAAGGAAAGAAAACTCATCACAGATTAACAGACTACACTATGAGAAGATCGGCCGGATTGATAATCTGCACATTGTAGGTTACTGTAATCTGTTGATCTGTGTTGAGAAAGACTTTCGACTTCATTCCTAAAAGTTAATCCTTCTTTTAAGTTGGCCTTTAATTCAGGATAATGGGTTTATATTTAGGAACTAATGCCTTCATAACGATCCATCCAATCAGGTAGGCTACCGAGCAGATACAAAAGATAACGAAATAACCAGCTGGTTTCCCGACAAAGCCCATAAATACCATTTGAGTTTTGTCGGCATGTACAAACAGCTCGCCGGCTGAATACTGGAGAATCATAGAACCTACTCCTCCTGCCATACCGCCAATACCGGTGATGCTGGCAATGGCGCTTTTAGGAAACATATCGCCTACGGTAGAAAAAATATTAGCCGACCATGATTGGTGGGCAGCTCCCCCGATACCGATCATAATAACCGGAAACCAGGGAGAGATGGTTCCTAATGGCTGGGCAAGTAATACCAACAGAGGAAAGAATGCAAAGATCAGCATAGCTCTCATACGTGCGGCATACGGGTTTAGCCCGGTTTTATGAATGATGATCGTAGGGAGTTTCCCTCCATAGATCGATAACATTGTTATAGCGTAAAGTGTAAAGATCAATGCTCTTCCCAATCCTTCGGAGGTTTTGATGTCGAACTGGGTATTCAGGTAAGAAGGTGCCCAAAAAAGGAAGAACCACCACACTCCATCCGTCATAAACTTACCGAATGCAAATGCCCAGGTTTGTCTGTAGGTGAAACATTGCCGGAAAGTCATACTTTTCTTTTCCTCGTTCTCTTTTACAGTTGCTGTGTAGGTTTCATGTTTGTCTTGCTCGATATATTCGAGTTCGGCCGAGTTTACAAATTTGTTTTTAGAGGGAGCTGTGTACATGAATACCCAAAATCCCATCCACACGAAGCCAAGAGCACCGATGATGACGAATGCCATTTCCCATCCCCAGGCTTTAGCCAGTAATGGAATGCTGAGAGGGGCAATCAGGGCACCGATAGAAGCTCCGGCATTAAAAATGGAAGTAGCGTAAGCCCGGTCTTTTTTCGGGAAATATTCGGCGGTAACTTTAATGGCAGCCGGAAAATTGCCGGCTTCACCGAGTGCTAAAATACAGCGTGCGACTAAAAAACAATACATGCTTATGGTGGCAAGTACCACTACTACATCACCGGTAGCAGCGATTAGTTCGGCTGCGCTATGCATTCCTACATATTCTTCGGTTATAATTCCACAGAAAGCGTGAAGGCAGGCACCGGCCGACCATATACCGATGGACCAAAGGTAACCTTTCTTTGTTCCCATCCAGTCGATAAACCGGCCAGCAAACAGCATACAAATGGCATATACAATAGAAAAGACAGCAGTAATGATGCCATAATGTGACTCGTTCCAATGAAATTCGGGTTTGATAAATTCGTCCCAGGTCAGCGATAGTACTTGGCGATCAAGGTAGTTTATGGTTGTTGCGAAAAATAACATGGCGCAAATCGTCCATCTGTAGTTTGTCATTTTCCCCATTGCATTTTGGAGTGTACTCATACTATTTGATTTAAAATTTTCAGGTTTAATTTCGGACCAAAAATACACATTATTTGATTTTATCCAATAATAACTGCTATTTAATTTGATGCTTCAAGGGATCTTTTTATGATAAATACACTAAAAGGAATAATAATTTCGTTATCGAACACAATAATTATCGTTTTCGCACACGACTATGTTTGTTCTATAATTGGGAGGAGGTGGCTGTTATAGCTCTTTTTCTTCGGATGAATCTGAATATATGTGCAGGGGATATATTCTTTGTAAGATTGTAATTGTAAATTATTAGTGATTTGTTTGGAGTGCTGACTCCGTATGTGTCTCGGTTGGTGGGTGAGGCCGGAAGAATTGGCTTGCTTTTATGTTCTTCCTTTTATTTTGTATTTTAAGATAGATATTTTATCTTTGCCTTAATTGAGACAAAATATAATTGAGATAAAATGAAAAACAACCGATTGATCATTACCCTTATTGCCTTGTTTCTCCTAGGATTCGGGCTGAAAGCCCAAACTGCTTCTACTGAAGAAACTGCTGCTCAGAAAGAGAAAAGAATGGAATGGTTTGCCCAGGCCAAGTTAGGAATCTTTATCCATTGGGGAATCTATGCCGTGAACGGAGTATCAGAGAGCTGGTCATTCTTCAATAACTATCTTCCTTATGAAGAGTATATGGCTCAGGAAAAAGGCTTTACGGCATCGGCCTATAATCCTCAGGAGTGGGTGAAACTGATTAAAGAAAGTGGTGCACGTTATACGGTCATTACCACCAAGCATCATGATGGCGTAGCTCTTTGGGATACGAAGGCGGGTGACCTCAGTACTGTGAAAAGTACTCCTGCCGGGCGTGACCTGATTGCTCCTTTTGTGAAGGAAGTACGTAAACAAGGGCTGAAGCTCGGGTTCTACTATTCGTTGCTTGACTGGTCACATCCGGACTATCCCAACAAAACCCGTACGGAAGTACGTTACAAAAACGATCCGGATCGTTGGGCTAAGTTTGTTAAGTTTAATTTTGGACAGCTTTCCGAGTTAAACAAAACTTGGAAACCTGATCTTTACTGGTTTGACGGAGACTGGGAACAAACTGCTGAGGCTTGGGATTCGAAGGGCATCATCAACCTGTTGCGTTCTACTAACCCGAATGTTATAGTAAACTCCCGTATTCAGGGGTATGGCGATTATGCTACACCCGAGCAGGGAGTTCCTGTAGTACGTCCTGCCGACAAGTATTGGGAGCTTTGTATGACCATGAACGATTCATGGGGGTATCAGCATGCCGACACTAATTATAAGACTCCGTTTATGCTGTTGCGTACTTTTGTCGATTGTCTCAGTATGGGAGGGAATCTGCTATTGGATATTGGTCCGAAGGAAGATGGAACTATTCCTGCTGAACAGATTGCTGTTCTGAAAGAATTCGGCCGTTGGACTAAGAAGCATAAAGAAGCTATCTACGAAACACGTGCCGGCATCCCGTGCGAACATTTTCAGGGATATACCACACTGAATAAAGCGGGTGACATCCTTTACCTCTATTTACCCTATAAGCCTAATGGCCCGATCGAAGTGAAAGGTCTTGTCAATAAGGTAAATCGTGTATGGGTAGTGGGGAATGGAGCTATGCTGCCATATAAGGTTTATAATAAGAACTACTGGAGCGAGGTGCCCGGAAACCTCTATATTGATATACCCGAACGTGTACAGGATGAGCAGATCACTGTGATTGCCGTATTGCTGGACGGCCCTATCAAGCTTTATCGCGGAGTGGGACAAGTGATTGAAAGTAACTAAATAAAAAAATAAATTCTTATGAATATCAGATTAACTTCTTTATTCGTTTCTTTATTCCTTTCTGTTCCGGTATGGGCGGGCGGGCATAAAAATCTGCCCGCTAAAGGCGATCTTCATATTCCGGTTTTTGAAAATGTGAATGTGCGTTTCTCTCCCGATACGTATCCTGATAATTATAATGAAGCAGATGGTACGGGCGTATACCATTTGGTCAACGGACGTATCATTCTGAAAAAGATTACTCTTCCCGAATACAAACGAAATGTGTCGGTAAGCCTGAAAGTAACCCTCGCCTCCAATGGAGATCGTTGGGACAAATCGGGTTCTTGCTTTGTATTGCCTAAATCATCGGCTATTAACCTACTGACTATTGCCCGTGACGGCATGAAGTTTCCTTCGGTAGATAGTTTGAAGCTGGAGAAAATGGTAGGTATTGTTCCCGGAAAGGATTATTTACCCACAGTGGAGCTGATGCGTTTCATGACTCCGTTCGGTGTAGGACACTATAGCAATAATAATGATTCACTGAGCAGTAAACGTCGTCCGGTCTATATCCCCAAATGGGAAAGTAATGTCACCTGGCAACAAGATATAACCGATCTTTATCCGTTGCTTGAAGGCGAAGCCTATGTCGGTATTTATATCGATACATGGACTTCTGAAGGGTATTTGGTCAATGCGGATATCGACGTAAAAGAGAGTCGTCTGGCTTGTGACGTACTTCCAAAACGTCATGTGGAGCCGTTGATGAATACGGTTTACTACATGGGACAAAGTTATCCCGATATCTTTGCCCGGAGAGATGTATCTACTGATTTTACAGTTCCGAAAGGTGCCAAAAATATCCGGTTAAAATATATAGTGACCGGACATGGCGGACATAGCGGCGGGGATGAATTCGTGCAAAAACGCAATATCATTTCTGTAGATGGAAAAGAGGTGCTCAACTTCATCCCTTGGCGTGATGATTGTGCTTCTTTCCGTCGTTTCAATCCGGCTACCGGTGTTTGGTTGATTAAGCGCTTGGCTTCTTATATTGGTGAGAAAGGATATACGGAGAAAGAAGTGGAAGAACCTCTGGCTTCTTCAGACCTATCCCGTTCCAACTGGTGTCCCGGTTCGGATGTTGTACCCGAAGAGGCTGTTATCGGTACACTTGCTCCCGGCAAGCATACTTTTACAGTCAGTATTCCCGAAGCTCAGGCTGTGGATGGCAATAAATTGAACCACTGGTTGGTTTCGGCCTATCTGGTGTGGGAGGAATAATTATAGTGAATTAAGATTCACTGCGGTGACCCGTTCAAAGCCATAAGGAGATGATCGAACCCTGTATCTGCCGAATGGAAGCATAAAAAAAGCCTCTTCTCACGAAGGGGCTTTTTAGGTTTACTTTCTTTTTATGCTTTTGCTCAAAAAGAAAGCAAACTTTAAGATGAAAAAAAGGGAAGTCTCACGACTTCCACAATTCTTCTAACCTTAAATCTAAATCTCTATGAAAAAAACGTAGTGCAAATATAGCGGTTTGCAATATACTGAGGTGTTAACGAAGTTCAGAAAGAAAGAATAAAAGCTAAGGACTGCAAAATTAAGATAACGGTTCCTGGTGTTTTATTAATTTTATCAAACTGTCATAAATCGGGTTTTGTTCCAATAATCGGGGAACCCCGGTGATGAACATTTGCTTGCGTGCTCTTGTCAATGCGACATTTAGTTTTCGATCTATGAATACTCCGTTTTCCTCTGTCAGGTTAGAAAGGAAACGGAGTTGATAAGGATAGTTCACACAGAAAGAATAGATTATCACATCCCGTTCGCTGCCTTGAAACCTTTCTACCGTATCGACTAAAATGGAGTTTAGTTCCGGAATACCCATTTTGACAATCTCTTTTTTTATTAATGCGATCTGACTCCGATAGGGAGTAATGATACCCAGGGTACGCATTCCGTCGAATGTTCCACCATATTGCCGGTAAACGTCGGCTGCGATTCGGGCGACGATCCGTGCTTCGGAATGGTTGACTTTGGCCGATGTACCTTGAGGTTCAGGTTCGGAAGGTAGAAAAACCATTCGTTGCACATCTTGGTTGTCTTCCATTTGATGAGGCAATCCCACCGGTAACAGGCGTCCTTCATAAAATGCCTGATTGGCAAAATGAGCTATTTCCGGATGCATACGTCCTTGTTTGCAAAGCATGTCGAAGGAGCGATGGTTCGGAGCCGATACCGATGCTGAGTCGGGAAAGAGATCCTCGGAAGAGGTTTGCAGGGTGCGGTAGAGGCGTTCGAAAAGAGAATCCTTGAGATTCTTCAGTCCGGCGCTACGTAAGCCTTCATCGTAGATTTCCGATTGTTCGGTATTTTGCAATACGACGGCAGGCAATTGTTTATGATCACCGATCAGTATGAACTTGCCGACGGCATTCTCTCCACTTTCGCTCCGGGCACATAGGATACCTAATAGTTGAGGTTCCAGGATTTGGGTCGCTTCATCGATAATGGCTACATCGAATCTCTTCAGGCGGAACAGTTCGGGTTTTCCGGAGATGGAAGCAACTGTGCCTACAAAGATACGGCAACGAGCGATGCGTTCTGCTACTTCCGAGCGGCGGGTACAAAGAGAAAGTTCGTTTTCAATCAGATGATGCCGGTAAGCTTCGTCACAAGACAGCTCACTGCCGACACGAATAAAGTCGACCTCCGGCCGAATGGATGAGATGGCTTTGCAAATTTCGTCCACAGCCCGGTTTGTATACGAGAGCAGGAGGATTTGGGTCTGCGCTTCGCAATGGAAAGTTTCCACCATTTTTTTCAAGGCGCATGAGGTCTTGCCCGTTCCCGGCGGTCCTACCAATAGGAAAAAGTCTTTGGCAGCCAGTGCTTTTAGTGTGACCCGTGTAAAGTCGTCCGGGGCGGTTAGAATCTGTTTGTCAAGCCCGTACTCGAATTCGGGCATTCGTTGTGCCAATAAAAGATCACGCCGTTCTTTGGTTGCCGAAGCGAAAGCCGATAATGCCTGGTACATGCTCCGGAAGGTAGTATCCATTGTGTCGTGCTCTATTGCATAGAGGCTGTCCGGCGGAAGCACGGAACTATTCTGCTGAGTGGCACGCAGGCGTATACCTATCTCTTCTTCTGTGATGAACTCGATATTGCCTTTGAATACCATCTTATTGGTGACGTTATCTTCGTTCCGGTTGCGTTCATAAAGTACAATGGCATCTCCCTGACGGAAATTAGGCAAGGCCTGTGCTCCTTTTTCTACCTCAGAGGATATTTCGTTAGGTTCCGGGGATAGTTTATTTTCTCCGTATCCCTCTTTCCTTTGCTCAAGGAGGATATATGCTTTATGTTCATCGGCAGCATGATTCTCTTTGATGCGCAGATCGTAAAGAATCTCACCGGCTTCGCATTTCTCTGTCAGGGTAGATAGCCACAGGGCGGCTGAGCCGGTACGTCCTTCGTAATCGACGTCTCCGGACTTGGAAGTATACAGCTCTTTGGTTATGAAATTATAGAGTGCGTAGAAGTACGACTGTTCCAGCGGGGTAAGTGAAGCCAGTTTCTGCGATAGATTATCGATGGACGGGCGGAGATATTGTTCCCAGAACCGGCCGGATAATCCTCGTTCGTTGAGTATGTCGGAACGTATGGCTTGGAGTTTGGAGGCGGTATACTCCACACTGTTTCGTAACTGGATTCCATATTCATCAGATACGATCCGGTTGCGCAGATTGATGATCCGGCGCACCATGGCCCACGACGGACGTGCCGGATAAAGTAAAGGGTAGCGTGTGTAGAGCAGATAGGCTTTTACCCGGTGGTGGTCCATTCCCATCGAGTATTGCAGCACTGCCTGGTAGAGCAGCATTTGTACTTTATTGTTTTCTTTGGGCTCTACTTTGTTGCGGATGGAGAATTCGTCTGCTTTCCCCGATTTCATCTCAATAAACGATGACATGTCACGCTGCATGTAGTCCAATCGTCCTTGCAGTCCCAATGCTTCGCAAATGTACGAGGGCTCGAGCACTGCATCAGTCTTATCCAATTCATAGCCCGGCGCACGGAAGGTGTCTGTCACCACTTCGCGGATATGTTCGAAGTGTAGTTTGCAATCGTCAAAGAACTGTCGTTCCTTCTCTCTGTCACGTAGGTCGGTGCAGGCAGCCAGTTCAATCGGGTAACGGCGAAAGGCTTTTTGCATACACTCTCTGTAGTCCGGTTCGTTTTCTGCATGAATCCATTCGTCCAGGAAAAGGTTGGCAATGTTTCCCAGTAATAATGGCCGGGCATTGTCGATGGGTTGGAGGCGGGCCAGTACATAGTTGGCGGGATGATGTCCGTAATCACGAAAACATTCTGCCAACGAACTGATGTCGATTAAGTAATCCGGTTCGAGGACGATGAACGAAGGAGTCAGGACACCGGTTTCGTCAATGGCCACATCAAGTAGGTTGAGTTGTGCATGACACCATAAAATTTCGCAGGTTTGAGCAAACTCCTCGTTAATCTGCGGCACATTATAACGTATCTTCAGATATTCGTCAGCAATGGTATCGACCGGAGTTACATATAGATACTGCTCGTCGGCATATTGATAGCATACACGCATTCGCTCTATTCGCTTTTAGCCGGAGGTGCTACGAGGTAAGTTGCGTCGGCACGCGGCAGTAAGTGGTAGAGTTCGCCGGGAATCTCGACTTCGTAAAGTTTACGTATAAAAAAGGCAAGTGTCTTGGCATCCCGCAGTAACTTTTCGCGTACAGGTTCCTCTTTTCGATTGAGAATAGCGTTTGAGGTCAGGCGAAAAGTGTGTAATCGGTTTTGTTCAACAATTGTCAGCCCTGCCCGTGCCGATACAAAACTGATCCGTGCTGAAAGGTCAGTCATCTGAAGACTTTCATCCTGCATTTGTGCCCGGCACAATCGTTCGAGCAAATCACGCAACTGTTTGTAAGCCACCGCCAGATTGCTGTCTGCTGTCCGACAGGCTGCAAGCAGGATTTCAAAAGATTCGTTTACCTCATTTTCCATACAGCAAAAATACATGATAATTCCCGGATTTTCATGCGGACGGATGAAAATGTGTACGAAAGTATCATTACTTCGATATCGGAGTTTCTGTAGGCAATTTGTTTTGTGAACTATCTGTTTAGTAATGTTTTTACTCGTTTATTCATAGGCTTCTCAAAATAGTAGTAAGAAAGCAGGCTTAATAGAATGATGATACTGAATAGAATCGGGACGGAAATGTACCATTCCGTATGGAGATTATTTTCTTTTTGCCATTCTGAATATGTCAATAAGACAAATAGATGGATCAAATAAAAACTGTAACTGATTTCTCCCCCTATCACTAGAAAACGGTTGGATAAAATGCGGGAAAAGATACCTTTCTGAAGTGAAAAACTAATCAGAATCACCGCAACAGGGAGCCAATAATAACATGAATATCGGTATACTTTAGGTATATCGGCGGCATAGAGGTAGAAAATTAAAAATAAGATAATAGATGAGATTTCAATGATACTTCCTTGCAAGACAGTGATATTCTTGTTTTTCAAGCGTTCATACAATTGGAACAGTAACATGCCGACAATGAAATCCGGAAATCGGGTAATTGGATTGACATACCAGAAGCCTTTTATTTCATCTTCCGGAGTAAAGTACATGCCGACGACCATTAGTATCGCTACAATTCCAAAAACAGAAAGCAAATACTTGTAATTTTTTGCTAAAGGTATAAGGAATGGGAAGCAGATGTAAAAAAGCTGTTCACAGCATAAACTCCATGAAGGGCTGTTGAAAGAGAAAAAGTAGTCGGCTCTGGGAATATAAGCATTTGTCAAAGTGAGCGAAGCTAAGAAATGCTTAAGCCAATCTAAAGTTCCCGAGGCTATAACGTAACTCCCTAAAATAGCAGCAATAAACAATGTCAGCCAATGTAAAGGATAAATACGCGCAATGCGTGCTACCCAGAAAGTGCGTTTGTCTATTTTGTTGTCTTTCAGTTTCTCTTGATAATTATATGCTATAATAAAGCCGCTTAGCACAAAAAAGAAGCTGACGCCTACAAATCCCTCTTTGAAAAAATGGGTATTGAAAACATTGTCTATAACATAGCAATGTGCTCCAAAAACCATTATTGCAAATATGAATCTCAACGATGTTAAAGTATTAATCATAATTTCGTATTGTCTTATCGTTTTTTTATTTTCATCATTAAAGATGTGATGTGTGTTGAATACTGCAAATATATGGAAAGTATAGTTAGTATGAATCAAGAAGTATGCTTTTTTCTTGTATGATAATGGAATAAATGAATTGTGGCTTGATATT
>OCPS01000907.1_pt1 | contig 28443 bp, 24 predicted proteins | sample 1538651 | NCBI WGS metagenome assembly OCPS01 (sample SAMN04571715, study PRJEB22368) | human gut metagenome | biome: human gut; material: stool | host: Homo sapiens | place: Luxembourg | collected 2012-09-21 | reverse complement strand
AAGTTCTGAAATTTCCTGCTCAATCTGTGCACAGATTACAAATACTCCACAATGTTCTTTCTCTGCAAATTCACGTACTGCCTGAACATACTTGTTATCAGCACCATCATTTGCCAAATCATCCTCTGTTACATTTGCCGCAAAAATTACAGGCTTTGCTGTAAGAAGATTGTATTCTTTGAAAAATGCCTCTTCATCTTCATCTTCAAGTTCAAAATTCTTTGCAAGATTGCCTGCTTCAAGGAACGCAATAAGTCTCTCAATCAAATCACATTCTTTTGCAATCTCTTTATTGTTATATGATGCTCTCTTCTGCTTAGAAAGTCTTCTCTCGAGAACTTCCATATCTGAGAAAATAAGCTCAAGATTAATTGTCTCAATATCTCTTAATGGGTCAATTGAACCATCTACATGAACAATATTGCTGTCTTCAAAACATCTTACAACATGGACAATCGCATCAACTTCCCTGATATTTGCAAGGAACTGATTACCAAGTCCTTCACCTTTTGATGCACCTTTAACAAGACCGGCAATATCAACAAATTCAATAACAGCAGGTGTAATCTTTGCTGAATTATAGAGTGCTGCAAGTCTGTCAAGTCTTTCATCTGGAACTGTAACAACGCCAACATTAGGATCAATTGTACAGAACGGATAGTTTGCAGACTCAGCTCCGGCTTTTGTAAGTGAATTAAATAATGTACTCTTACCAACATTTGGCAGACCTACGATACCAAGTTTCATAATTTATTTTCTCCTTTAAAAGTATTTAATGTCATAATACAATAGAATATAGTATATCACATATATGGTAAAATGTACATTTCTTATTTTTATGCAATATATCCGGCTGCTATCCCTAATATTGCACTTAAAATGATTATTATAATCGGATGTACTTTTTTAAATGACAAAATAAGTGCAATCACAAGTATTCCTGCGGAAACATATGTACCTGCTGCCTTAAAAATTTCCACTGCTAATCCATCAGGAATAAATACTTCCCTGCCTACTGATATAACTGAAGCTCCGATAAGTCCGACAACTGCTGGTTTAAGTCCGCTCATACACCCTTTTATAATGCCGCTGTCCCTGAATTTCTTATAGCATCCGGCTATTATGAGAATTATTATAAACGACGGCAGCACAACACCAAGTGTTGCACATACCGAACCGGCAATACCGGCAACTTCTTCTCCTACATATGTAGCAACATTTACAGCAAATGAGCCCGGCGTACTTTCGCTGACCGCTATAAAATTAACGATATCCTGTTCATCCATCCACCCATGTGCCACGACTTCACTCTCTACAAGCGGAAGCATTGCATAGCCTCCTCCGAATGTAAAAGCACCTATTTTAAAAAATGTCCATAATAATCTGATATATATCATATATTCTGCTTCTCATTTCCTGTTTTTATATAAGATGTTATAAGTCCAAATAATGCACAGCTTGCTATAACAATAATTACATTAACATCAGCAAATGCACATAAAACAAATGCTGCAGCCATAACTATATATGTCACAGCTGACTTTTTAACATTCTTGTACATAAGCCACAATGCTCTTATTATAAGTGCCAGTACACCGGCTCGTATACCATTAAATGCATACTTTACAATCTGTATATCCTGAAATCTTTTCAACACAAAAGAAATTGCCAGTATTATTACAAATGACGGCAGTATCATGCCAGCCGTTCCAACAACAGCTCCCCAAAATCCTCCAACACGATATCCTACAAATGTCGAAGTATTTATTGCTATGGGGCCCGGCGTACTCTCTGCTATTGCTACAATATTAAGTATATCTTCATCATCTACCCATTTTCTTTTCACCACAGTCTCTCTCTGAATAAGCGGAATCATTGCATAACCACCGCCGAAAGTGAATGTGCCTATTTTCATAAATGTTATAAAAAGCTGTAAAAGTATTCTGGATTTTTTTCCATTTTCATTCATAAAAATATCCTCTGATAATTATTAACTAACACATTAAAAGTATAGCTCAAAATACCATCTTATTTTAATTCATCCTCAAGAAATAACGCTGCATCTTTCACACAGTCAATACATTCTCTTTTTACAACTCCATCAGTTATTCCTTTTAATTCCTTACAGACAACTGTACCATTTTGTTCCTTAAATCTATTGATTATTCTTCTTGAACCCTGCATTGTTTTCACGGCATCTTTATTAATCATACCTAATACACTAACTGCACCTATTATCGCTCCACATGTTGCTTCCATACTGCCTCCAATACCAGCAGCAAAACCCTGTGTAAGATTTTTTGCTGTTTCTTCATCAATACCAGCCATGTCACAATACGTGCATGCCACTGCCTGGGCACAATTATAACCACAATTTTTTCTTTTTGCCGCTTCATTCACTTTTGATTGCATAGACATATTTCCTCTTTTATCTGTATTTTGTAATAATAATATCATTATTTACTAACCTTCTCAATATTATTCTCTCATAATTTTAGGCGGCCATCGTTTCCGATAGCCGCCTTGCAATTTAATACATTTTATTGTTTATATATTATATTGTTTTTCTGTTTACAACAGCCGTACCAATAACTGTACTTGCACTTACAACCAGCAGGGCAATCCACAATGCAAGATTCATCTTGTCTCCTGTCTCCGGAGATGTTATTGCAGACGTGTCGTTATTCTGTTCACCTGTTGTGCCATTATTCTGATTTTTGTCAGGAGCATCTGTATACTGTGAGTTGTTTGAGCCATCCTGAATTTCGTCATTTACAACAGGCAGCTTGTCAATCGCTTCCGTTTTTGTTGCTTTACATACATCACATGTGAAAGTTTTCTCACCTTCGGCATCTGTTGTAGGCTCCTTTGTAATTACACCCTCATCCCATGTATGTTCTGCATCATCAAGCACTTTGGAACAAACCTCACATTCATGCCAGTGTAAAATACCATTGTGTTCCCATTCTCCCAAAACATGTGTATGTGGTATCAACACAATATTATTGCCATCATGTTTAACATCGAAGTTAAAATTGTCACTAAAAAATATTGCACTGTAATCTGTGTCCGCATCGGCACCTGTTACTACAACGTCACCAACTTTACTGTCATACTTGCTAACGCCTATCTTTCCTGTCAGTTTACCGCCGATTGTGAGTGTTCCTCCTTCTCCCATATAGGCATTGCTGTAATTTCTGCTGTTTTTTCCGTTTCCGGAAATCTTTGCATCACCTGACACAGTCATTGTGCCGAGATTGTATACACCGCCTCCTGTTAAATTTGATTTGTTACCACTAATCTCACCGCCATACATGTTAAATTCGCTGTCTTTTGAAACATATACACCACCGCCGTGTCCTTCAATGGCTTCACCTGTTGAAGAATCCTTTCCGCTTACAGCTTTGTTATTAGTGATTGTTCCGCCATACATGTTCATTGTACAGTTCGGTTCAATAAACACACCACCGCCGTTGTTGGCCTTATCAGCAATATTGTTGGTCACTCCAAATGTAAAATTATTAGTGATATTTCCTCCATACATATTAAATGTTCCTGCTGTAGTTATTCCGTGTCCCGCAGAATAAGTACCTTTGTGGGAAATATTTCCTCCACCTTTACAATCGGTCAAAGTAAGACTTTTTCCTTTAATAACTTCAATTACAGAACTTTGTGATGAAGCCAGTATAATACTGTGACCGTTAAGGCAAAGATTTACATCTCCGTCAATAAAAAGAACAGGCATTTCTATAAGTTCATAACTAAACTCAAGGTCCGTGTCAAGATAATAATTTCCGCTTTCCAATGAATACGCATCATATGAAACATATGGTGTAAGAGCAGTTTCTCTTGTTTTCCACTCTCCGTCACCCATCATAAGTTTTCCGTCTTTCATATACAATCTTGTAGAATACTCTGTCTGCGTATCGCTTACATGGTCTCCTTTTTCTGTATGCTGTGCACCGCATATGCAATGTTTGTGTCCCGTTTCCTCCGCCTTTACTTTATAGGCAGGCAGAATTGCTGCCACCATGGCAAGACCGATTAAAATTGTAAATAATTTATTCTTCATCTTGTTTTCCTCCTTCACATTTGAAATAAAACGTACTTCTATTTAATTGTTTCTGCTATACGTTGTATTTATAATATAAAAAATAAAACATCTTGTGTGACAATTTGCACGAATTACAGTTTTTTCAGCACGAATGAAATGCAGGAAGGATTTTCTTATATTCCCAATTCTTTATGAAAATATTTCAACGGAGAAAAACCATATCCTCTGTCAAATTCTTTTTTATGTAACGGCTTTTCACCTTTCATATGTGCAATATAATCTTCAACAAAATTTAATGACTCTTTTTTTATACGTCCAAGATTCACCATAGTCTCATTAAATTCATCTTTATCAATAATTGCATCTGTAGAATCAATATATTCTGATTTCTCTATAATAACTATTTTACTGTAATCCAATCCTGATTTATATTTTTTGCTCTTAATGTATTGGTAAAATGAAATGCATATCTATGACTGATTTCTGTTCTATATGGAATACATATAAAATAATTATAATGAGTCTGAAACAATTATACGCTCTCTGTTTTTTCTTTAAAATTTCTCTATATGGCGGATTAGGATATGCCTTATAAAATGCATCCGTCAATTTTAGAATCTGATAATCATTCTCAGATAATATCATTCAATTTTCTTCTTTGGGAAATATCTGCTTGATTAAGCAGGGCAAAAGAAACGAGAGACTTTTATAAGCCTCTCGTAATCAGCTTCATCACTCGGTCAATTTTTATTTTACCGTCCTGTCAGAACCGTCACAGGACTCATCACTTGGTCAATTTTTATTTTACCGTCCTGTCAGAACCGTCACAGGACTCATCATAAAATATTACCATACACTCATAATACTCTTAAATTTCTTAACATTTTCAGCGGCATCACCTCTGAAAATTGCAGAACCTGCAACAATGACATTGGCACCTGCTTCAAGAACCGTTGCCAGATTGTCAATATTAATTCCGCCATCGACCTCGATATCATATGAAAGATTCAACTCATCTCTTAATCTTTTGACTTCTTTTATCTTATCGACTGATGAAGTAATAAACTTCTGCCCTCCAAATCCCGGATTAACACTCATAATCAATACCATATCAACTCTGTTAAGATAAGGTTTTATAGCTGATACCGGTGTGTCCGGATTTAAGGTTATACCAACTTTGAGCTTATACTCTCTTATTTTCTCAATTGTTGCAACAACATCCGAACACGCCTCAACATGAACAGTAATCATGTCCGCTCCTGATGCAGCAAAATCAGCAATATATCTTATTGGCTCGCTTATCATAAGATGAACATCAAAGACTTTGCCTGTTGATTTTCTTATTGACTTTATAACAGGCATTCCATAAGAAATGCTCGGAACAAACATTCCATCCATTACATCAACATGGATATATTCTGCCCCGGCATTATCTATTGTCTCAATCTCTTCTCCCAGCTTGGTAAAATCTGCTGAAAGAATAGACGGCGATAAAATATTCATAATTTTCTCCTTGTTCTTCAAAAGAAATTAATACTTCTTTTTATTTTTCAACTCTTCATACAAAGTGACATAACTTTGATATCTGTCTTTGCTTAGTATTCCCTCATCAACAGCCATTTTAACCGCACATCCCGGCTCATTTACATGAACACAGCCATTAAATCTGCATTTACCTTCAAATTCTTCAAAATCCGGAAAATAATATCTTAAATCCTCTTTTTCCAGTTCAGGAAGCATAAGTGAAGTAAATCCCGGTGTATCACATATATATGACTTTCCATACATATTAAATATCTCTGAATGCCTTGTAGTATGTCTTCCTCTTCCAATTCTGCTTATTCCGCCCGTCTCCATTGTATCTGACTCAAGTAAAATATTAGTAAATGACGATTTACCAACACCTGATGGTCCTGCAAGAATTGTTGTTTTATCATGCAGAAGTTTCTTTAATTCATCTACGCCTTTATTCTCGTATATGCTCATAAATAAAACACGGCATCCACATTTTTCATATATGCTGCGAAGCCTTTCCTTCTCTTTTTCGTCTACAAGTTCCACTTTATTAAAACATACTATAACTGGTACATTCTGGTAATCCATCATAACAAGAAATCTGTCCAGCAGATTCAGGTTTGGAGCAGGGTCTTTAATTGCAAATAAAAGCAGTGCCTGGTCAATATTAGCCGCTGCGGGACGTATAAGCTCATTTTTCCGCTCAAGTATCTCTTCAATATTGCCTTTGAAATTTTCTTCGTCAATTATTTCAATACGTACATTATCTCCTACAAGCGGTTTGATTTTTTTATTTCTAAAGTTTCCTTTTGCTTTACATTCATAAATACCGCAGGCCTCTACATGAACGTAGTAGAAGCCTGCAATACCTTTAATTATTTTTCCGTAAACCATATTCTGTTAGTTACTGCCTGCAGCACGCTGCTGACTGTTATTTCCTGTATTGTTTCCTGAACCGGAATTATTATTTCCTGCTCCGTTTCCAGATGCAGCAGTTGTTGTCTCCTGACCTTTACTTACATAAATCTTAACGGATGTTCCTTCCTCAACCTGCTGTCCTGCAGAAGGAGATGTACTTATTACTTTACCTTTTTCTACATTAGTATCTTTTGTCTCAACGATACTATAGTTAAGTCCTAAAGATGTAAGAGTATTCTGTGCATCTGTACTATTCATACCAACAACATTTGGCACTGTAACCATCTTTGTCTCTTTGCCCTGGCTTACTGTAATTGTTACAGTTGAACCCGGTGATACAGTTGTGCTGCCTGAAGGTGACTGGCTTATTACCTTGCCCTGTTCTACTGAATCACTGTATGACTGTTTTACCGATACCTTAAATCCGGCAGACTCAAGTAGCGATGATGCTTCAACCTGATCCCGTCCAACAACATTAGGAACTGATGAACTTTCAGGACCTGAACTTATTGAAAGTGTTATTGTTGTATTCTTTGCTACCTTTGTACCTGAACTTGTTCCCTGTGAAATTACTGTTCCTTCAGGGATTGTATTCGATGGCTGATACGTCGCCTTATATCCAAGACCAAGTGAATTAAGTGTTGTCTTTGCTTCTTCCTCAGTCTTACCGATAACACTAGGAACAGAAACTTTCTTTGAAGCATCTTCTTTTGAAGCTGCTGTAGTTGTCTGTGCCTGAGTTGTTGTTTCCTCTTCCTTTTTATTTGAAGAACCACCTATGAAAAGTTTTGCAACAACAAATATTGTTATAATAACTATTAATGCTATAATTCCGGCACCAATCCACTTGAATATCTTATCAAGTTTATCATTATTCTCATCGTCAATATCTTCTTCATCGTCATCATCGGAATCAGAATCTTCTTCATCGTCATCATCGTCAAGAAGTTCATCATCTAATAATTCATCATCGATATCTTCACTGTCTTTTTTATTTTCTGCCATACTTTCATTACTATTCTGATTTTCCTGTTCATCATTATTTTCGCTGCTTTCCTCTGCAGCCTGAACTGTTTCAGGCTGACCAGGTGCATTATATACAGGCATCATCTTAACAAAATTCTCATCAGGTGCCACAAGAGATTTTTTCAAATCGGCAATAAGTTCTGCTGCATCCTGATATCTTCTCTCTGTTTTTTTCTGTGTACATTTAAGTACAATCATATCAATGCTTACAGGAATACCATCGGCAACTGTCGATGGCTTTGGAATCTCTTCCTGTATGTGCTGTACAGCTACAGAAACTGTTGAATCCCCATCAAACGGAACTGTTCCGGTAAGCATCTCAAATAGTGTAATACCAAATGAATATATATCGCTTCTCTCATCTGAATAACCACCTCTGGCCTGTTCAGGGCTTATATAATGAACAGAACCCATTGTAGAAGATGTAATTGTACTTGAAGATGCTGCTTTTGCTATACCAAAATCAGTAACCTTGACTTTGCCATCCCTTGAAATAATAATGTTCTGCGGTTTGATATCACGGTGCACGATATGATGGCTGTGAGCCGCCTGCATGCCTTTTGCTACCTGGATTGCAATGCTTACAGCCTCTTTATATGGAATCTTTCCCTTCTTTTCTATATATTTTTTAAGGGTAATTCCCTCTACAAGTTCCATTACAATATAATAAATGCCATTTTCATCACCAACATCATATACATTTACAATATTAGGATGTGTAAGTCCTGCTGCTGCCTGTGCTTCTGCACGGAATTTTGATACAAAAGTCTTATCTTCGCTATACTCTTTTTTCAAGACCTTGATTGCTACAAATCTGTTGAGCTTATGACACTTTGCTCTGTAGACATCAGACATTCCACCTGTACCAATCTGTTCCAGAATTTCATATCTGTCTGCCAAAAACATTCCTTTTCTTAACATAAAATTCTCCATTTCTGTTTGCTGTTTCACCTTTTAAGGTTTTATTAAAATGACTGAAATATTATCTTTACCGCCATTACTATTAGCTGTATCAACTAATGTTTCTGCTGTTTTATCAAGCGGCAGATTCTGTTTAACAATCTTAAATATATCTTCGTCTTCAATCATATTCGTAAGTCCGTCAGAACACATCATAATTATATCATCCGGCATAAGTTCTACGCAAAACATTTCCGGTTCAACATAACTGTCTCCACCTATAGCTCTTGTAATAATATTTTTCCTTTTATGTGTTCTTGCTTCTTTTCTGTCTATTTCTCCCATAGAAACCATTTCCTCAACAAGTGAATGATCTCTTGTAATCTGGCGTATGCCATCTGTACCTATAACGTACAGCCTGCTGTCACCGACATTTGCAACACGAAGCATTTCATCTTTAATCGTAGCAACAACAAGAGTTGTTCCCATTCCTGTATAGTCAGGTGACTCTTTTGCCTTTTCAAGAAGCATCGTATTTACCTTTGTAACTGCCTCACTTATAACTGTTATGTCATCTTTTTCAGTAGCATTTTCTATTAAAGATACAAATTCATCAACAGTGTACCTTGATGCAACGTCTCCTGCCTTATGTCCTCCCATGCCGTCAGCGACTATAAACAAATTCGGAAGATGCCCTGTCTGTTTCAGGGTAAAATAGACATAATCCTGATTAATTTTTCTTTCAATCCCCACATCTGTCAAAGCAAATGCTTCCATTGTTATCTCCATTCTTTACATTCATTTGCCTATATAGCTTTTTCTTAATTGTCCACAGGCACCATCAATATCTCTGCCCATTTCCCTTCTTATAGTAACATTTATTCCATTTTTTTCAAGTTTATTTTTAAAAGCATAAATAGCTTTTTGCTCTGACTGCCTGTAATCTCTTTCTTTAATAGGATTAACCGGAATAAGATTTATATGGCAGTTCATCCCCTTCACAAGCGATATCAGCTGCTGTGCACACTCCTCTGTATCATTAACATCTTTTACAAGACTATATTCAAATGAAATTCGTCTGTTAGTCTGCTTTAAATAATACCGGCATGCTTCCATAATCTCTTCAATTGAATATTTATTTGCAATAGGCATCATCGTTTTTCTTAATTCATCATTAGGAGCATGAAGCGATATTGCAAGCGTTATCTGCAGTTTTTTATCTGCCAGCTCTATAATCTTAGGTACAATTCCACATGTCGATACAGTAATATTTCTCGCACTGATATTAAGTCCCTGTTCACTGTTTAACAGACTTAAAAAGCGGATAATATTATCAAAATTATCCATTGGCTCACCAGAACCCATGACTACAACATTATCAACTCTCTCACCGGAAATTTTCTGAATCGTATATATCTGGTCAAGCATCTCTGATGGCGTAAGATTTCTCACACAGCCATCAAGTGTGGACGCACAGAAACGGCATCCCATACGGCAGCCAACCTGTGAAGATATACATACAGAATTACCATGATGATATTTCATAAGAACACTTTCTATAAGATTGCCGTCATATAATTCAAATAGAAATTTTGATGTTCCGTCAATTTTTGAAACCTGCACCGTTTCTGCTTTTAACGCTGTAATTCTGCATTTTTCTTCAAGTTTTTCACGAAGCGGTTTTGATAAATTAGTCATGTCATCAAATGAAACAACAAGTTTTTCATGCAGCCATGAGAAAATCTGCTTTCCACGGAACTTCTTATCTCCCATTGACACAAGAAGTTCTTCAAGTTCTTCAATTGTCATTGACTTTATATCTATTCTGTTATCAATATTTTCCATTGTCATTCCGTCCTTTTAAGCCTTGCTATGTAAAATCCGTCTCCTGTGCCGTCCTGAGGCATAATCTGTTCAGGTTTTCCAATGAGTTCAAATGGATAATTATTCACAAGCCATTCAGTATTTTCTGCATTTTCCTCAGGAGTAACCGTACATGTACTATATATAAGTATTCCGTCTTTTTTTACATATTCCCAGACTGTTGAAAGTATTTTCCTCTGAAGTAAAGCGAGTTCTTTTATTTTTTCATATGTAACATTATACTTTATATCTGGCTTCCTTCCTATAATTCCAAGTCCGGAACAAGGCAGGTCACATATAAGCACATCTGCTTTTTCTACACTTTCTTCATCCTTTTTAACAGCATCCCATACTTTATACGTAATATTATCAATTCCAAGTCTTTCAGCATTTTCTTTTATAAGTGATACTTTACGCCCGCTTATATCTCTTGAACTTACATGTCCGATGTCAGCCATTAAAGCAGCATTAATACTCTTTCCACCCGGTGCGGCACACACATCTATAACATACGCATCCCGCTTAATAAAGCCGCCTTGTGATGCAAGCATGGAACTTATATCCTGCACAAAAAACAGTCCATCGCGAAATGACTTCAGTCCGCCAAGATAATCATACCCTGATATTTTCAAAGCATAATCAATTCTTTTATCTATGCCTTCATTTGTAACTGTAACTCCCTCTGCCTCAAGTGCAGCCGTAAGACCTGCAATATCTGTCTTTTTTGTATTACATCTTATATATGTTGACTTATCTTTGTTAAATGCTTCAAACATTTCTTCTGTTTCATTATCACCGAATTTTTTAAGAAAATATCCTGCAAGCTCCTCCGGAACTGAATATTTTACAGATAAATATTTATCTGTATTCGTACTTTTATCCGGATATTCAATATTATCAACATTTCTTGCTATATTTCTCAAAACACCATTCACGAAACCGCGAAGCGTCCCAAAGTTTTTCTTTACAGCCAGCTTTACCGCTTCATTGCAGACTGCTGAAGCCGGCACACTGTCCATATATTTTAACTGGTAGACAGACATTTCCAGAATAATTCTTATAACATCTTTCTGTTTTTTTACAGGAGTTTTTGAAAAACTGTCTATAATATAATCAAGTTCTATTTTTCTTTCTTCTGTTCCCTGTACAAGTCTTGAGATAAATGAACGCTCATTTTTATCAAGATACTGGTATTTCTTTAAAGCATCCGATAATACAACATGAAGCAGTCCGTTATTCTTCTGTACTTCATACAGTATTTCCATAGCTACCTGTCGTAAATTAACCTGCATTTTATCAGTCATCTCTCCGGCCTCTTCCTCCAAAAAGAATTATAAGTCTTAAAAGCTGCAAGATTGCTGTAGCCGCTGCTGCAACGTAAGTAAGTGCAGCAGCTGACAATACTTTTCTTGTCTGGCTTACTTCATCCCTGTAAAGTATACCATTACTTTCCAGCTGTTCAAGAGCTCTTGCAGAAGCGTTAAATTCCACAGGAAGCGTAACAAGCTGAAAAAGCACGGCCGCACTAAACATAATAATACCTATTGTTATAAGTGTCTGGTTAAAGCTTAAAATTGCACCAACTATGATAAATACCCATGAGAGCTGTGAACCGATATTCGCAACAGGCACAAGTGCAGTTCTTAAAGAAAGTGGAAAATATCCTCTTGCATGCTGTATAGCATGACCGCACTCATGTGCCGCAACTCCTATAGCTGCAACAGATGTTGAACCATACACAGATTCCGAAAGATTAAGCACTTTCGTAGATGGGTTATAATGATCTGTTAGTTTACCTGATATCCTCTGTACAGACACATCATTTATTCCGTTTGACTGCAAAATCATTCTTGCTGCCTGTGCACCTGTCATTCCTGACATGCTCGCCACCCTTGAATATTTTGAAAATGCTGAATTAACTCTCCACTGTGCAATAAGTGATATAATAGCTGCAATAATTATCAAAATATATGTCGGGTCAAAATAATATCCGTAATATCCATATGGCATAAGCTGCTACCTCCTTAAATCCAAATACTAACATATATCCACAAAAATCATTTATTTTCCAAGGATATCCCCTGTATTAATATGATTTCCACGTAAAAAATCCTGTGTTTTCATTCTCTTCTTGCCTTCAAGCTGAAGTTCATTGATTTTAAGCGAGTTATCCCCACATTTTACGATAAACGAATTGTTGTCCACATGTGTTATCATTCCGTTCACAACGGATTCACATGATTCACAAACAACATCATCACAAACATCCGCATCCCATATTTTCAACAATTTTCCATTGAAATGTGTAAATGCACTCGGCCACGGATTAAGACCTCTTATAAGTCTCTCAATTCTTGCAGCCTCCATTGAAAAATCTATATTACCAAATGATTTATCAAGCATTTTTACATGAGTTGCTTCAGTCTCATTCTGCTTTACAGGCTTTACTGTGCCTTTTTCAAGTTCATCAAGAGTTTTCACCAGAAGAGCAGCACCGACACCGCTTAACTTATCAAAAAGGCTTCCTCCTGTCTCTTTACTATCAAGCTTTACTTTTTCAACAAGAAGAATATCACCGGTATCAATTCCTTCATTCATCATCATTGTTGTTACGCCGGAATACTCACAACCGTCAATTACTGCCCACTGTATCGGCGATGCACCTCTGTACTTTGGAAGAAGTGAAGCATGAACATTGACACATCCATATTTTGGCATATCAAGAATTTCTTTTGAAAGAATCTGTCCGAATGCGACTACTACTATAACATCCGGATTTATCTTTCTAAGTTCATTTACAAACTCTTCATCCCTTGCACGTTTCGGCTGAAGCACTAAAAGTCCGAGTTCAATAGCTGCCTGCTTTACATCTGAAAAACTCATCGCACCGCCTCTTCCTTTCGGTTTATCAGGCTGTGTGACAACTGCTGCAACTTCATGTCCTGCTTCTACAATTGCCTTTAATGTACCAACTGAAAAATCAGGCGTTCCCATAAATACAACTTTCATTAATTTTCTTCTGCCTCCTCTGTATCCATAAGCGGTCCTTCCGCTTTATCAACATACATTATTCCGTTAAGATGGTCTATTTCATGGCAGAGACATCTTGCCAGAAGTTCTGTGCCCTCGACAATTATTTCATCCATATTTTCGTCAAGAGCCTTAACCTTTGCATAATTAGGTCTTGTCACAATGCCCACTTTTCCGGGAACAGAAAGGCAGCCCTCCTGACCTGTCTGTTCTCCGCTTGTCTCAAGAATTTCAGGATTAATAAGTACCAGTGGCTGGTCACCGCAGTCAATTACAACTATTCTTTTTCTTATTCCTACCTGTGGTGCAGCAAGTCCGCACCCGTTTGCATCATACATAGTTTCAAACATGTCATCGATTAATTCCTCAATCTTAGGTGTCATCTCTGTAACTTCTTTTGCCTGCTTTTTTAAAATCTCATCTCCGAGTATTCTAATGTTTCTTAATGCCATTATGCATTACCTCCTTAATCAAAATTAAACTGTACACTTACATTCTTATATAATATATTATCCTTTACATGCACTTCTATATTATCTTTAAATTGCGTAAGCCTCTCATAATCAGCCGCCTTAACATATAATACCTGTGTATAAATATCATTGAGCTTATATACCTGCGGAACAACGGGACCTGTTATAAAAAGCTTTTTATCGTCTGCCATGTCTGAAAATTTTTTCATATCATCACATGATTTTTCAAGATTTCCTTCATTCTTTGATGAAATTTTTACTTCAAGCATATGCATTACCGGCGGATACCCCATAAGTTTCCTGAATGATATTTCATCATCATAAAACATTTCATAATCCTGTTTTTGTGCAGCCACAATACTATAATTATCCGGCGTATATGTCTGTATTATAACATCACCGTGAAGATTTTTTCTTCCGGCACGCCCTGCCGCCTGGACAAGCAGCTGAAATGTTCTCTCTCCTGCCCTGAAATCGCTTGTATACAAAGACATATCTGCCGCAAGCACACCTACCAGTGTAACATCTGGAAAATCATGGCCTTTTACAATCATCTGTGTGCCTACAAGCACATCTGCATTATGAGCTGCAAATTCTGAAATTATTTTTTCATGCCCATCCTTACCTGATGTTGTATCCATATCCATCCTGAGAACTCTTATTCCCGGAAATGTTTTTTTCAGCATTTCCTCAACCTGCTGTGTCCCGGCTTTAAATCCAGAGATATATCTTGAACCACACTTGGGACATAACTTAACAGACCCAGCCTGATATCCGCAGTAATGGCATACAAGCCTGCCATTATTATGTGCTGTCAAAGAAATATCACAATGTGGACATTTCATGACATAACCACACGAACGGCATGAAATAAAACCGGCATAACCTCTTTTATTAAGAAAAAGCATTATCTGCTGTTTTTTTCTTATTCTGTCTTCAATCAGTTCTTTTAACTTTCTTGAAAATATCGAACGGTTCCCCTGTTTTAATTCTTCTCTTAAATCTACCACGGCAACGTCCGGCATATCTGCCCCCGCAGCTCTGTTCTTTAATTCATAAAGCTTATATATGCCTTTTTTTGCATTATAATAACTTTCAACCGACGGAGTTGCAGAGCCAAGCACAACAGAAGCATTTTTTGTCTGGGCTATGTGAATTGCCGTCTGCCTTGCATGATATGATGGTGTCTGCTCGCTTTTATATGCCATTTCATGCTCTTCATCTATAACTATAAGTCCAAGATTTGAAAATGGTGTGAACAAAGCAGACCTGGGTCCTATTATCACATCAATCTCACCTCTCATAGCCCTTAAAAACTGGTCATAACGCTCCCCTTTGGACATTCTTGAATTAAGAATTGAAACTCTCTCACCGAATCTGTCATAAAATCTTTTTACAGTCTGAAATGTCAATGCAATTTCAGGTATAAGCATAACAGCCTGTTTTCCCTGTCTGACAACATGTTCAATCATATTGATATAGCAGAGAGTTTTTCCACTTCCTGTCACACCATGAATAAGATATGTTTTTCTTATTCCTCTATCATAATCACCTATAAAATCATCAACAATATTCTTTTGTTCATTATTAAGGCTTATCTTATCTTCCTGTATTTCATCTTCTTTTACAGGATTCCTGTATAGCTGCCTTGAAATAATCTGTATTATTCCATCGTTTTCCAACGATTTTATTGTCGAAGGCGATATGCCTGTTTCATTTTTCAGCACATCCATATCTGCTTCTTCTCTATCAGAAAGATACTCTATGAGTTTCTCCTTTGACGGTGATTTTCTCTTCGCATTTTTTATAAATTCTTTTGCTTCTTCTTTTGTAACATTAAGCTTTATATGCTTTTTTTCTTTCTGCCTGATTTTTTCTTTGACAGGAATTACTGTTTTTAAAGCCTGATTCATAGTTCCGCCATAATTATGTTTAAGCCATGCTGCAAGCTTTATCATATCTTCAACAGCTTTTACACGATTAGGAACGACACTGTCTATGTCTTTTATTCTTTCTTCATCAAACTCTGCTTTCAATGTAAGTTCTATAACATAGCCTGTTATAATACGATTTCCCCTTCCAAACGGAATATTAACCATAACTCCTGTATCTATCTGCGAAAGTAATGCATCGGGTACATGATATTGAAATGTTTTATCTAATTGTTCATGTGAAATATCAACAATAATATTTGCGTACATCCGTCACACCCTTTCACATATTTTTGCAGCTTTATCTTTTCCAGCCTTCTGATTCAAGTTCTTTAACAACTTCTTTTATAAGAACCCTCTCATCCATAGGATATTTTACACCTTTTATTTCCTGATAATCTTCATGTCCTTTTCCTGCCAGAACAATAATATCGCCATTTTGTGCATTTTTTATTGCATATTTTATTGCTTCTTTTCTGTCAGGAATATCAACATGCTTTCCTGTTGTCTTTGAAATACCTGTCTTAATATCCTCAATAATATCAAGAGGTTCCTCAAATCTTGGATTATCTGATGTGATTATTGTAAGATCAGCAAGCTTTCCGGAAACTTCTCCCATTTCAAAACGTCTTTCCTTTGAGCGGTTGCCGCCACATCCGAAAAGACATACAAGTCTGTTAGGATTGTATTCTTTTAATGTTTCAAGTATACTTTTCAATGCCATTGCATTATGTGCATAATCTATCATAAGTGTAAATCGGTCAGATACAGGAACTATCTCTATTCTGCCTTTTACCTTAACTTCATACAGCATTTTTTCAAGCGTATCTTTATCCACATTAAAATGTCTCGTAACAGCTATTGCACACAGTGAATTATACACTGAAAACTTACCCGGCAGTTTTAATGTAACAGGCATGTTCACAAGCCCCTCACAGTCATAACTAAGTCCTATTTTTCCCGGTTCATGGAAAAGCGTTATATTTTTTGCACGAATATCAGCCTTATCTGATATACCATAACTTTCGATACTGCATGTTGCATGTTCAAGAATTTTTGGCGTATGTTCATCATCGGCATTGACAATGCCAACCTTACACTGTGAAAAAAGCTTTGCCTTACATTCAAGATATTCCTCAAATGATGCATGTTCATTAGGTCCTATATGGTCTGGCTCAAGATTTGTAAATACGCCTATGTCAAACATAATTCCAGCAGTACGGTCAAGCTTTAACCCCTGTGATGACACTTCCATTACATCAGCCATTTTCGCAAAACTTTTATGAATATCGTAAGACTCCGGTGTCGTATTGCATGCCGGCGTATGTTCATCTCCTATAATTGTCTCAATAGTACCTATAAGACCGGTCTTAATTCCACATGCGTCAAGAACATTCTTGACCATATATGTTGTTGTTGTCTTGCCTTTTGTTCCTGTAATTCCAATTGTAAAAAGCTTTTTTGCCGGATTACCAAAATAGTTTGCCGACATAACTGCAAGTGCAAGTCTTGTATTCTGTGCTTTGACAATTGTTATATCTGAAGGAATCTCTTTTATAAGAGAAGCCGTTTCATCATTTCCAAGTGCACTATCCTGAATTACAATTACTCCTGCTTTCTTTTGTATAACCTGTGGAATATATTTGTGTCCATCACTCACAGCTCCGGTGATACATATAAACACACCATTCTCAGTAACTTTTCTTGAGTCAGAAGTAAGAGAAGTTATCTCACATTCAAAACCTTTTTGTACAATTTCACATTCCAGTCCCTGTAAAAGTTCTGATAATTTCATGCAGTTCTCCTTTCATATTAAAACAGACCTGTTATTTTACCTGATTCTTCATCATAATTAATATTTTCGGCAGCCGGATGAGTAGGCAGTCCCGGCATTGTAAGTATTTTTCCTGTAAGTATTACAACAAATCCGGCACCGGCATCAACATATGCCTCTCTTACATTTATTGTAAAGTTTTCCGGTCTTCCGAGAAGCTTAGGATTATCAGAAAGTGAATACTGTGTTTTAGCTATACATACAGGGAAGTTTCCAAATCCCATCTGCTCAATATGCTGTAATTCTTTTGTAGCTGCATCGTCATATGTAACACCATCTGCACCATATATTTCTTTTGCAACTTTTTCAATCTTTTCTTTAAGTGAATCTGAATCTTCATAAATTGGTTTATATTCAGCTTTTTTGTTTTCTATGCTCTCTATTACCTTTTCTGCAAGCTCAAGACCGCCTTCGCCGCCTTTCTCCCATACTTTTGCAAGTGCGAACTCACAGCCTGCATCTTCACAATGCTTCTTTATAAATTCATATTCTTCCTGTGTATCTGTTATAAATGCATTAAGTGTAACTACAACAGGTATGCCGAACTTCTGCATATTTTCAATATGTTTGTCAAGATTAACAATACCGGCTTTAAGTGCGTCCATATTTTCTTCATTAAGCTTATCTTTTGCAACACCACCATTATATTTAAGTGCTCTTACTGTAGCAACAATGACAACTGCATCCGGTTTTAATTCTGAGAGACGACATTTTATATCAAGGAACTTTTCTGCCCCGAGGTCAGCTCCAAATCCGGCTTCTGTAACAGCATAATCTGATAATTTTAATGCAAGTCTTGTAGCTCTTACTGAATTACATCCATGTGCAATATTGGCAAATGGTCCGCCATGAACAAGTACAGGTGTATGTTCAAGTGTCTGTACCATATTAGGCTTAATTGCGTCTGCAAGAAGTGCCGCCATAGAACCGGTTGCCTTTAAATCATCTGCTGTAACAGGTTCACCGTCAACATTATATGCAACTATTACTCTTCCAAGACGCTCCTTTAAATCTTTCATATCCTTTGCAAGACATAAAACAGCCATTATTTCTGATGCAACTGTTATGATAAAATGATCTTCTCTCATAACACCGTCCATACGTCCGCCCATGCCGATTACGATATTTCTTAATGTTCTGTCATTCATATCCATGCAGCGTTTCCAAACGATATGCTTGGTATCAATTCTTAATTCATTGCCATGCATAATATGATTATCAAGCATTGCTGCAAGAAGGTTATTTGCAGATGTTATTGCATGAAAATCTCCTGTAAAATGAAGATTGAGTTCTTCCATAGGCACTACCTGTGAATATCCACCACCTGCTGCACCGCCTTTTATTCCAAAACATGGACCAAGTGAAGGCTCTCTTAATGCTGCAACTGATTTTTTGCCCATCTTATTAAGTGCCTGTGTAAGCCCTATCGTTATTGTTGTCTTTCCCTCTCCAGCCGGTGTAGGGTTAATTGCTGTTACAAGGATAAGCTTTCCATCTTTTTTATCTTCAAGTTTTGAATATAAATCATCAGAAATCTTTGCCTTATACTTACCATAAAGTTCAAGGTCATCTTCTGCAACTCCTACTTTTGCTGCCACCTCTCTTATATCAAGCATCTGTGCTTCCTGTGCTATTTCAATATCACTCTTTACGCCCATGTCTGTTCTCCTTTAATTATAAATTATTTTTCTTTAAGTATTCTTCAAACTCTTCGGCTGTCATCAGTATCTTTCTCGGCTTTGTTCCAAGTTCCGGACCTACAACGCCGGCATCTGCAAGCTGGTCCATTATTCGTCCGGCTCTGTTAAATCCGATTTTATAATATCTTTGCAGCATTCCAATAGAACCTTTTTCTTTTTCTATTACAAATCGTCCCGCATCGGCAAAATAACTGTCTTTTTCATTATCCTGTCCTGACACATTTCCCGCTGCTGCCGTCATGGTATTAGTCACTTCTTCGTTATATGTAACTTCCTGCTGCATATGTTCTTTTAAGAAATCGACAACTTTTCCAACTTCATCATCTGATACAAATGCTCCCTGCACACGTACAGGCTTTGGATATCCCGATGGGAAGAATAACATATCACCTTTACCAAGCAGCTTTTCTGCACCATTCATATCAATAATAATTCTCGAATCAACACCTGATGATACCGAAAATGCAATTCTTGATGGCACATTCGCCTTGATAAGACCTGTTATAACATTAACTGACGGTCTCTGTGTTGCAATTATAAGGTGAATACCCGCTGCTCTTGCAAGCTGTGCAAGACGGCAGATTGAATCTTCAACCTCTCCCGGTGCAACCATCATAAGGTCTGCAAGCTCATCTATAATAATTACAATCTGCGGCATCTTTTCAGGCGGTGTCTCGCCTTCACCAACCTGTATCTTTGATACCTTAGCATTGTATCCTTTCAAATCCCTGACCGCCATTTTTGCAAAAAGCTTATATCTCTTCGTCATCTCGTCAACAGCCCAGTTCAATGCTCCAGACGCCTTCTTCGGGTCTGTCACAACCGGAGTTAAAAGATGTGGAATTCCGTTGTATACACTAAGTTCAACAACCTTAGGGTCAATCATTATAAGCTTGACATCTTCAGGATTTGCCCTGTAAAGAATACTCATAATAATTGTATTTATACATACAGACTTACCTGAGCCTGTCGCACCTGCAATAAGAAGATGCGGCATCTTTGCTATATCTGCTATTATAGGTTTTCCGGCAATATCTTTTCCAGCCGCAAATGCAATCTGAGATGTATTGTTTTTAAATGCATCCGTCTCTATAAGTTCCCTTAAAGATACACTTCCTGCTTCTTTATTTGGAACTTCTATTCCTATTGCGGCTTTTCCCGGAATTGGTGCCTCTATTCGGATATCTGCTGCTGCAAGATTAAGTTTTATATCATCTGACAGTGATACAATCTTACTTACTTTAACACCCTGCTCCGGCTGCAGTTCATATCTTGTAACTGCAGGTCCGCAGCTTATATCTGTGATAGTAACTTTAACACCGAAGTTCTGCAATGTCTGCTGCAGCCGCATTGCAGTTTCTTTATTTTCACGCGATTGTCCGGCTTTATCTGTACCTTTTCCTCTGTTAAGCAGGCTGACAGGTGGAAAAACATATTCCTGTTTCTTTTTATCCACACTTTTTTCCATCCGGATTTCTTCAGTTTCTTCTAATTGACTATCTGATTCAGCCATGTCTGCTGTATTGGTTCTATTATCTGAAGTTACTGATATATCTGTATCCTCTGCCGGACTCTCATATGTATTATCATATGAATTAGTGTCTGTACCTTCATTTGGGTTTCCATATGAATTTTCATATAAATCTTCATTTGAATTTTCATTTGAATTTTCATTTGAATCTTCATATAAATCAACACCTGAACTATCAGATAAATCAATATATGAATCATTCTCTATATGTTCTTCTATATTATCATCTACATTTTCCTGCATATATTCAAATGAGTCACCCGGATCATATATATCTGCCGAATATTCATCATGCACTGATATATCAGGTACAATCTCATGCACATCCACACTTTTTACAGCCTCTTCTTTCTTCGGAAGCTGTGTATCAAGTGTCACACCGCGTGCTTTTTTATTCATTCTTTTCCTTGCACGCTCTTCCTGCCTCTCATATTTTTCCTGAAGCTTTGCCTCTTTTTCACGACGCCGTCTCGCAAGATATTCTTCCTGTGTTTCTTCATCTTCATCATCATACATATCACGACCCGCAAGACGCTCATTTGAATGTTCCCTGTAAATATCATAATCCTGTTTTGCAGCCATCATCATACGTGAACCATTCTTTTTAACCTTTAAAATACCATTAATAAATGATTTTTCCGTAATTACAATAATACATATAATTGCAAGAATAATAAGGACAACCATTGTTCCCCAGAATCCCATAGGCGAAAGGATTCTACATAAAATTCCTCCAAATAATCCTCCACCGGATTTATAATCAGCACTGTATGTAAAAAATTCCATAATTCCTGCATCGGCTATCTTAGGTTCATTAACAATTCTTAACCATACAGCTGATAAAATTATTGTAAAAATGTATACTGCTACCGTCTTAATTCTTGCTACAGCAATAATATTCTTATTGGAAATCATAAAAACAAGCGTAAATGCCATAATTACAGGAAATATATATTCTACTACGCCAAACAGCCCGAACATAAACCATTTAATGCCTTTACCGACACTTCCTACAAGATTAAAATTACTCAGAATAAGAATAAGTGCAACAGCAAAAGACAAAAGCACCATAACTTCATCCTGCATTTTGGCACCATAAGCAGCTTTAGCAGCTGCTTCCTGTTTTGTCTGTCTTGTACTTTTCTTTGCCGAAGAATTTGTGGTTTTTCTTTTAGCGGCACTTTTCTGCGTTGTTTTACTACCTTTACCTGAGCGTTCCGGCACGTCTTTTTTCTTTCTGCTTTCCGCCATTTTCTTTCCTCCACTTTCAGCTCTGATATCTGCTGCCGGATGCAATGCAGACAATTAGCCATTATTTTGCATATTTTAATATTATACCATTTACCGGCAGTTAAAACAAGCCTGTATCCCAATGGGACACAGGCTTGTGTACATCATAATATTAATCCTCATCATCATTTGCTGCTTCAGCAAATCCCTGACGTTTTCTTGCCATCTCATCACTCTCAAGATATTCATCATATGTTGTGATTTTATCAATAAGCTGTCCGCTTGGAACAATCTCCATGATTCTGTTGGCAGTTGTCTGTATAAACTGATGGTCATGCGATGTAAATAATGAAACACCGCTAAACTTAATAAGGCCATTATTAAGTGCTGTAATAGATTCCATATCAAGATGGTTTGTAGGGTCATCAAATATAAGTACATTAGCACCCATAATCATCATCTTTGAAATAAGGCATCTTACCTTCTCACCACCTGAAAGGACCTTAACCTTCTTTACTCCGTCTTCACCTGCAAAAAGCATTCTTCCAAGGAAACCTCTTACATATGTTGGGTCCGGATCCAGTGAGTACTGTGTAAGCCACTCAACAATAGTATCGTCGCAGTTAAATTCTGCTGCACTATCCTTAGGGAAATATGCTCTTGATGTCGTAACTCCCCATTTGAAGCTTCCTTCATCCGGTTCCATCTCACCCGTAAGAATTTTGAAAAGTGTTGTTGTTGCAAGCTCATTTGAGCCTACGAATGCAATCTTATCATCATGTCCAACAATAAATGAAATATTGTCAAGCACCTTTACACCATCAATAGTCTTAGAAATTCCTTCTACCTGAAGAACTTCATTACCAATCTCTCTTGCCGGTCTGAAATCAATGTATGGGTACTTTCTGCTTGATGGTCTGATTTCATCAAGCTCAATTTTCTCCAATGCTCTCTTTCTTGAAGTAGCCTGCTTAGATTTAGATGCATTAGCAGAGAATCTCTGAATGAAATCCTGAAGTTCCTTAATCTTTTCTTCCTTCTTCTTATTGGCCTCTTTCATCTGCTTAATAAGAAGCTGGCTTGACTCATACCAGAAATCATAATTACCTGCATAAAGCTGAATCTTTGCATAGTCAATATCAGCAATCTGTGTGCATACTTTATTAAGGAAATAACGGTCGTGTGATACAACAATTACAGTATTCTCAAAATTAATAAGGAACTCTTCAAGCCATGCAATAGCATCAAGATCCAGATGGTTCGTAGGCTCATCAAGAAGAAGTATATCCGGATTACCAAATAAAGCCTTTGCAAGAAGAACCTTAACCTTTTCACTACCATTAAGCTCTGACATAAGTTTATAATGCAAATCTGTTGTAACACCGAGTCCGTTAAGAAGCTGTGCCGCATCAGACTCTGCTTCCCATCCGTTCATATCAGCAAACTCTGCTTCAAGCTCACTTGCCTTATTGCCATCTTCTTCCGTAAAATCTTCCTTTGCATATATTGCTTCTTTTTCTTTCATTATTTCATAAAGACGCTCATTGCCACGGATTACAGTATCAAGAACAACACAGTCATCATACTTGAAGTGATCCTGCTCCAGGAATGAAAGTCTTTGTCCAGGTGTGATACTCACATCACCTTTACTCGGTTCAATCTGTCCTGTAAGTATTTTAAGAAATGTTGACTTGCCGGCACCGTTTGCACCAATAAGACCATAGCAGTTGCCTTCCGTAAACTTAATATTAACATCTTCAAAGAGTGCTTTCTTACCAATACGAAGTGTTACATTATTTGCACTAATCATTAAAAAATTTCCTCCAAAACTAAAATACTGCATTTAACTCAAATGTACACCGTTTTATGCAGGCTTTTTATCAAAAACAACGCATAAAACGGCAATATAAATATAGTATACTATAAATTCTTAATCATATCAAGCATACAGTAGTTCATCGCTGTTAATTCATCATCACATGTCGCATTACCAGCCAGAATATTTGACAAAACTGTATCAATACACAGCTTGCTCCTTCTTACATTATCAGTATATATGTCATTTCCTTTACTCTTCTGAACAGACAGCCTGTCTCTCCAGTAAATCTTTGCAATAGCAGCCGTCACATTCTGTAAATCCATATTCTTTGGAACACTCAATAAATATGTTTTTTCAAGCCACTCTGCCCTCTTAGGTATCTTTTTTAATATTCTGTCATTATATATTGTAAAAACTGTAATATTACAACTCTGAAACAGCTGCATTGCAATATCAAGTTTAATTAAGCCTTCTGCCTCTGAAAAAAGTTCATCCGATGCTATCACGACCACATACTTTTCCCATAAAAATCTGCTATATAATTCATCATATGTCATGTTGTCAAATTCGCTGCCAGAATCCTGTATATCATAACATATCTCAAATCCTCTGCTTCTCTTCTTCCCGGACATGTAAACCTTCGATTCATCAGCTGCCATCATACATTCGCCCAAATCATATGATTCTTTATGAATATCTATTCCATATCCTTCAAGCCTTGTTTGTAAATCCTCCGCTATAACTCCGATGCTGCCCTTCTTCCCTTTTTCATAAATAAGTATCACTTCCCTGTTCTTCTCCTAAATATTTAATTTGAACGCCTGTAATAAGTATACCATTATTTTTATATAAATGCTATTACTTTTTTCGTTTTTTTATAATAATATTTCATCCGGTAACAAACTTTCTGATATCCAGCACTCCCCATCCCTGTTTTTCCGATGGCACGTTTATCTTTTTACAGCAGCTTTTCATCCATATCTTTACCTCTTTAGGAGTAATATCTGGATTGTTTTTAATAAGTCGTGCCACGGCCCCTGAAACTACTGGTGCCGCCATAGAGGTACCACTTTTTGAAGAATACCTTCCCTGATGATTGTTACATGCAATAATATTACTTCCCGTAACAACAACCTCAGGTTTTACGATACACTCCCTTGTCGGTCCTCTTCCGGAAAAAAAATTCTTATCATCAAATGCACCTACCGTTATAATTTTTTTACTTATTCCCGGTGCGGTAACACTTGTATTTCCCGGTCCGTTATTCCCCGCCGCCGCAACAACAACTATTCCGGAATCCCACATTTTTTCAACTGCCATGATAAGTGCATAATCATCCTCTCCTGTCTCAATTGCCGGTCCATTCTCCATTTTTGCACGCGTCCCAAATGAAATATTCACAATTCTTATATTCATAGCCGATTTATTTTCTATAATCCAGCCGGCTGCCTCCACAACATTTTCTATCTTGCCATTTCCTGATTTATCAAGCACCTTCACACTTACAAGAAATGTATCCGGTGCAATTCCCCTGTATTTTCCATTAGAACCTTTTCCGCTCCCGGCAATTATTCCTGCAACATGCGTACCATGACCATTATCATCGTATAAATATTTTTTTCTTCCGACAAAATCTGCAAATCCAGCTATCCTTGTATCAAAATCCATATGTCTGAAAATTCCGGTATCCATAACAGCAACACTGACATACATTTTAATTCCCCACTCAACTCTGTTTTCAAAATTTATTTCAATCGATTTTTAATTTATATTTTCACTTCTTTTAATTTTCAAAAAAAGCACGTAATAATTTGCTTTTTGTATGTAAATATCTTATAATAATTTATTATATGTACACATTTTTAAATTGTGCTACGATAAAACGGAGGCTGATTATGAATAATAAAAGAATTGTTGTTGCTCTTGGAAGAAATGCATTCGGTGAAACATTCCCTGAGCAGCAGACTAATGTTAAAAAAGCTGCCTGTGCTATAGCTGACCTCGTAGAAGCTAAATACCAGGTTGTAATTACACACAGTAACGGACCACAGGTTGGAATGATTCAGACAGCCATGACTGAATTTGCCCGTTTGAATCCTGACGACAGAACAGTTGCACCAATGTCTGTTTGTGGTGCAATGAGCGAAGGTTATATAGGATATGACTTACAGAATGCTATAAGAGAAGAACTTTTAAATCGTGGTATTTACAAAACCGTATCTACAATCATCACACAGGTACGCGTTGACCCATTTGATATTGCATTCAGTGAACCATCAAAGATTATCGGACGATATATGACAAAAGAAGAAGCTGAAGCTGAAGAAGAAAAAGGTAACTATGTTACAGAAGAAGAACCTGGTAAATTTAGAAGAATCATAGCATCTCCTATGCCAATTGACATTTATGAAATTGATGCTGTCAAAGCTCTTCTTGATGCAGACCAGATTGTAATCGCTGCTGGCGGCGGCGGAATTCCTGTTCTTCAGCAGGGTTCACACCTCAAAGGTGCAAGTGCTATCATTGAGAAAGATTACACTGCAGCTAAACTTGCGGAACTTGTAGATGCAGAAACACTTCTTTTCCTTACTGCTTATGACAAACTTACAATCGGAAAAGGAACTCCTGACGAAAAGTCATTTGATAATGTTACTGCATCAGATTTGCATGGCTACATAAAAGCTGGTCATTTCCCTGCAAAGACTACTTTCCCAAAAGTTGATGCATCAATTCGATTTGTAACTGCCGATTCAAGCCGTAAAGCTGTAATATCTAACCTAGATAAAGCAAAACTCAGCCTTGCCGGAAAGAGCGGCACAACAATCACAGCTTAAAAGTGATTAATTAATAAAGAAAAACCAGAGCGTATGTATTAATTACGTTACCGCTCTGGTTTTATTTATGCTTCAAACTTTACTTGCTAATAAAATTTAGAATCTTTTATTTTCTTTTTCGTCACTGCTCTATTATTCTGCACTCTGTGTAGACTCAAGCTGCTGCTGATTATATATCTCAGTCTGAACATCCAACAGAAAATACTGTAATCCTATTAATACCGCTGCTAAAACCATTATAAAAATCAATGCAACAATTGGATTAACCTTTTTTTTCTGTGGCTGATTATTTTTGAACATCTTTCCGTTAACGTTTGGCATAACTCCTCCTGAAATGTAATTAAAATCTTATCTAAAATTATATAAATAATCCCAATCCATAAAAGTACAGCTTTTATAAATTAAGATAATTATTCTCCAAAACTGCAATTCCTGTCGTAGTTTTAAAAATCTTTTCTTTAAAATTCTCTATCGCATCACTGCTAAGCCTATCTTCATCCGCGTTAACAAGAAAATCTGCTTCAACTAAAATCTGATAGTCCATGCCATCAATATTAATGTATGTATGATGATGTGCTATTAGATACATAACCCTTTCTATAAAATCATCTGGGTATCCAAGTTCGTCCAGAATCTTCTTTGCAACAGGAGGTCCCTCCAGCTGCTGGTAATGTCCCGCACTTGAATTATACTTCTGTTCTGCCACCTTGATACCTACATCATGCAAAACAGCCGTAACCTCCAGAATCTCCTGCATGCTGTCATCAAGATTCTCACACTCACCAATCATCTTAGCATAACCATAAACTTTAAGAAAATGATTTATTCTTCTTACGTCATCTCCAAAGTATTCAATTACTTTATATATAACATTTCCTACTTTGTTATTAGTATACATAATGTTTACCTCTTAATCAATAAAATCTTATTAAATTGATTATAACATTTACATAAAAATCAAGCCACATTTATTACATACAAATCTATGTTGATAATATGTCCCACCCTGTTGAACAACTTTTTCTTTTTTATTTACTAACGTAAAAGGTCTAAATGGATTTAGGTTAGCTGTATACCTTGTTTTAACTCTACCGGGTACATTTATTGGAATTTGAGTATGTGAACACTCCCAACTTCCACACCTCGGGCAATAAACTTCTTGTAATGTATTGCCAACAGGTCTATAAACCCCTTTAAAATCAGGATTTAATTGTGGTTGTCTTTGCTGAATCTGCTTCGGTTGTTGATTATACATTCCAATACTCAATAGTTTTTGCAAAAGTGACATATTAAAGCACCTCCATATCTTTGTTATCTCAAATATATTCTCTTGTAATATTTTTGTCAATCTACATAAATGGGTGTTTAAATTGTTTCATTATATTATATTTCTATAATTATCAACTTTTATTAAATTTTGACATAAAAAGATGGATTATCTGCCATAAATTAATCAGTTATACATCAAAAATAAGTAAAAAAATAACGCCATCACGGCGTTTCATAACTTTAATTACTTCTTAAATTTTAACAAAAACTGATGACGTTCAGAATTCCACCTTCGTCCAGTATTTATGTGACTTCACACAGCATTTTTGATTTTTAAAATCGTAGCAGGGGTGGAGAGAATCGAACTCCCACCAAAGGTTTTGGAGACCCCTATGATACCACTTCACCACACCCCTATGCCAAAGGATTGCTCCCTCAAAACTGCACATTAAATATATCTTTTTTCATCCGATTACCTTTAAAGATAACTCTCGTTCTATCTCGTTGCGTTTCCTT
>OCPS01000889.1_pt1 | contig 28913 bp, 32 predicted proteins | sample 1538651 | NCBI WGS metagenome assembly OCPS01 (sample SAMN04571715, study PRJEB22368) | human gut metagenome | biome: human gut; material: stool | host: Homo sapiens | place: Luxembourg | collected 2012-09-21 | reverse complement strand
ATTTGTTTATAGTTCCCACACCAATTTGTTTATAGTTTAAAACTAAAACCTACACTAATTAATTTAGAGAACCAAAATAAGTAGTTCGTCTGCTCTTATTGCCATAAAAGAAATGGAAAAGGATAGCTTAGTGTTTTATGATATTGAGATATCTACACAAAATCAAGAAAGAAAGTACTATGCGTTAACAGAAAAAGGTAAAAACTTCTATTTATCAAATAGAAATTATTACATAAAAAGTTTACATTTATTACAAATTATGATAGGTGATGACTATGAAAACAGAATATCAAATAATAAAAAAAAGAGTAAGAAATGAGTAAAAAAACAGGAAGATTATAGATGAAAAAATCGTTGAAGAGTTTACTCAAACTTGTTTTGATGATTATAATGTATCATTAGAGAATGGTGAAAGTAAAAATGATGCATTAAAGTCTGTTTTTTTTGCTTTAACAGAAACTTTAGATTCATCTAATTTACTAAATCATAGGTCAAATCCTTATCACTATTCTTTAGTATTAAGTTTAGTCTCTTTTGTGGTTTGTTTCATTATTGCTCTAATTGGTTGGCTATGTGCTGATGTTTTAGATGTTTATGGCGTGATTTATCCACTTTGCCTTTTAGCAATATTAATTGTTTTAGTGTTTACAATTGCAAATTATAAGAAACGAAATAAAGTAGATTTTTTAATAGTTACCTTAATCTTTATAGCAGTTGTTATTATAAATATTGAGTGCTTTATGTTTTTTTATCGTGCTAGAACTGGTAATTTTTATTATTCATTAAACTATAATTTCCCGGGTCTTTTAAAGTTTAATAGATATGTGCTTACTTCCTCAGGGCAATTTAAATATGAAATTTCAGAAACTATTTTGCTCTTTAACCAAACATTAATTGTTAGTCTAATTAGTTTAATTATTAGCATTATATTTAACATTATTGAAAAGCAAAGAAAAATATGTTAGGTATATTACTGACATTATTTTCTACGGTTTTAGGCATTAATTTGAGGTGAAAATATGGCATCAAGCAAGAAATATTTAAAGTTTATTTTAGGACAGATATCTGAATTAGAAGAAATTACTTATCGAGCTATGATGGGAGAATTTATTATTTATTATCGTGGCAAGATTGTAGGCGGTATCTATGATGATAGATTACTTGTTAAACCAGTAAAATCAGCAATTAGTTATATGCCGACACCTTCGTATGAATTACCCTATGAAGGAGCTAAAGAGATGTTGCTGGTAGATGAAGTTGATAATAAGGAATTTTTGACGAGCTTGTTTTATGCAATGTATGATGAACTGCCAGCTCCAAAGTCGAAAAAGAAGAAATAAACAACTTAGAATTTGTGATGAAAGAGAAATGAATTTTAAGAATTTATTACCAGCAAAAAATCGTGATGAGTTACGTTAATGGTTACAGGAAAATTACAATAAAGTAAGCGAATGCTGGGTAGTGGTAAAATGTGGATGTCCAGTGGATAATGGAACAATTTGGTATATAGATGCCGTTGAAGAAGCAATAGGCCTAATGATGACGATAAAAAACTTATTGTTTCTAAAAATGGGAATGATTATTCAGATGATGCAATTAACGCATTGACTGAGTCCCAAGAAAGATTTTTTGATTCAGTAATAGTTAAAAAAGAATATCGTTTTACAAGAAATTAATTAAAAATAGTTTGGTGTGAAAATTTTCGGTGTTTATGGTATGCATTGTATCAATTTTTGTAATCAGACAATCATTGTTGTTTTTATGAATTTTTTTTGGCTATTTAACTATATTTTTTTTGAAAAATGGCTTAGATATCAAGTTTTTATGTACTTGTTAGCTTGAGCTATTTTTTGTATTATTTACCTTGAAAATAGCAATAAAGTGGCAATAACAATTTGTTGTTTTCCTAAAAAAACTAAAATGATAACATTTAGGCATGAAAGGTATTAGCAAAAAAGTAAAAGTTAGTTACCTATTATTTCTATAAAGATTAATTTGAAAAATAAAAAAATATGTCGATAAAGCATACAAAAAAATATATAATATAGTTATGATGATATTAGATAAAGCTTTTGCAAGCAAGAAAGGAGTGTCGAGATATTTTATGAATGAATTTAAAATTGTAAAATTTGTAGACAATAGTTTTGAAATTGATGTTAGAGCAGATATTAATAATGAAACGGTTTGGCTTTCTCAAGAAGAAATGGCTTTATTGTTTGATGTTGATCGTACAAGAATTGTTAGACATATTAATAATATTTATAAAGATAAAGAATTAGATGTTGCTTCAACATGTGCGGAAAACGCACAAGTTCAAATTGAGGGAAATAGAAAAGTTAATCGTACCATAAAAATTTATAATCTTGATATGATTATTTCTGTTGGTTATAGAGTAAAATCGCAAAGAGGTATTATTTTTAGAAAATGGGCTAACAAAGTTCTAAAAGAATACTTAATACAAGGTTATTCCATTAATAAAAAAAGAATAGAAGTGCTTAATAAAACAATTGAAGTACAAAATAAGATGCTTGCATCATCATTAAATATTGACCAAGAAGCATTAGTTAATGTTATAGAAAAATATACTAAGGCTTTAGATTTATTAGATGATTATGATCATCAATGTTTAGTTAAACCAAAAGGTAATGAAACATTATATAAATTATCATACTCTGATTGTAAAATTATTATTGATTCGATGAAGTTTAAAAATATGTCATCTGTATTTGGTGTTGAAAAAGAAAATGGAAAATTAGAAGGAATTCTAGCTGCAATTTATCAAAATATTTTTGGACTAGAAGTTTATCCTTCATTAGAAGAAAAAGCTGCTCATTTGCTCTATTTTATAGTAAAAGATCATCCATTTATTGATGGTTGTAAAAGAATTGCGGCAACATTATTTTTGGAATTTTTAAATAGAAATCACGCGTTAATTAAAAATGGCAAAATAATAATATCAAACGATACATTAGTTGCAATTACCGTTTTAACTGCTGAATCAAATCCGGAAGAAAAAGAAGTTATAATTAAACTTATAATGAATTTTTTAAGTAAAGAAAATTAAAAAAGTATTAAGATAAGTAATAATATTTAATTTTTAGGTTGGTATTAAGTACTTAAATATACATGTTATAAAAATTATCTCTTATGAATTTGAATTTATGAAATCTAATCAGATTATTATGCTGAAGAATGCTAGGTATCGATTATTATGTAATTATTTTAATATAGAAGATAAATATAGTAATTAGTTTTTAGTTTTGTTACTATACATCTTTAATACAGTCTATCAGTTAATGCCATCTGATAGATTTTTTGTTTAGTATATGGTAAAATATACACAAATAAATGACGCACTTACCAAAATCGTTGTTAAGTTTCTTTTGTTTTTTATATAAATGAACCATCCATATTAAGCCTAATACTGAAACTTGATGTGAAATGATAACTTAGGTATTTATGGCCGGTTAATATGAATTTTTATATTGAAGATGGAGGACAATATGATATTGATTGAAACCGCCCGTTTATTTCTTCGCAATGTTGCAGCGAAGGATGCAGAAACCATTTACGATTACCGCAACAATGAAATTTGCGCTATGTATCAGCGTGGTCAAATCAAAGACCTCCTTGATGGCATTGAAGACCTTGTTGACCACCACAAGGATGATGAAATATCTGTTGATGCTTACTTAAGCATTGATGGCACTGATTGATTTGCTACATGTGCGTTACCCACAATGGGATTTTATTAGCTTTACGGAACCTGAGAATTAGCCAAGTATGGCTGCTTATGCTCGTGTTTCAACTGATAGTGATGAGCAATTTACTTCATTTGATTCACAATGTAAGGTTTATGAGGATTACATTAAAAGTAAACCAGATTGGGAATTCGTAAAAGTATATGCTGATGATGGACTTGTTCTTGATACTGATAAGATGCAATTTGAAGATAATCAAATTGTTGTTGATTATGAATCTATTGAAAAATTAGGTGATTATAGTGATACTATAAGTTTAATTCGTGAAAATACCGAGTTCGCAAACAGCTTAGCTGAAGAAAAGCCTGAAATCGTAACTATTAATGATGATTTGTCATTATCATTTGATATTGAAGATGAATATGCTGAACAATGGGATGCTTGGAAATTAAGTTGGAGTTTTTGGAAAGGCTGGTCCTTTAAGTTAGATTCTGATTTTGGAAAACTTGTTGGAATTTCAGGGATTGTTTATAATTTAATATCTAAAATTTCAAATGGAGCCGCTTTTTATAAAAAATTATTGAGCATTACTGATAAAAGCTATTTAGCTTCAACTTTGTCTACTCTATTTTTTTACTTGCCAGGTGCAGGCGTAAAAGATATTATTGCCACATATTTACGAAATTATGCTGGGGTTATAGCTTCTGGGTTAGTAACAATAAATATGATGCTAATGACATTAAATTGTGCTTCTTTAGGCACTGGTTGGTTAATATTTAAATTTGTTGATATTCTTGCTCAAAGATTTGTACCAAGTCTTATAACTTCATGTTCTATGGTATATAATTGCTTTAAATATAATGCACCAATATATTGTAAAGCTAACTTTTGGACTTTAAGTATTAGATATTCGCTTACAAAATTTTAATGTTATAAGGAAATAATAATATGAAGATTAAAGATAAAATTTGGAATGAAAAAATACATTGGTTTAAATTTAAATTTAGGTTAATTTTTTTGGCTATTGGTATTCTATTTACTATATTGAAAATTTTAGAGGTCACAATTTGGAGTAGAAGTTTTGTTATAACTATGATTTTTGTGGTTTTAGAATTAATTTTTTATGGTATGTTTTTTGCACCATTTATTGCTAAACTTCCTTTTTGATTGCTATGAAAAGAAAATTAGTTAATATATTTATTTGTTTAATAATGTTCTTTTGTACGTGTATTATTGTTTTTGTAATATACAAAAAGTCGACAAAAATAAGTTATCCTTGGTATTTTGAAAAGTTAAAGATAAATGATAATCTACATTATGGGAAACAAGAAGATATTGGCATAGCTATTATTGATTCTGGTTTCAATGAAAATTGCCAAAAATATTTTGATAAAGAAATAATAAAATATGATGCAACTGGTGAAAATAATACATCTGATTTGACTGGACATGGAACACAAATGGCTTTATTAATTGGTTCTAATTCTAAAAAAAAGGAATCAATTTATGGAATTGATCCTTACATACAGTTATATTCTATTAGAGTATGTAATTCGTATGGTATTACATCATCTACTTACTTGCATAATGCCTTAGAATATTGTAAATCAATAAATATTTCGATTGTTAATATAAGTCTTGGTGGTACTTCATATAATAATGAAATCGAAAATGATATAAAAGAATTAAAAGATAATGATATTTTTGTTATATGTGCTGCTGGAGATAAAAAGACTGATTTTTTATATCCTGCAGATTACAAGAATTCATATTGTATTGTTTCACAAAATGAAAATGGATTAATATCAGAAGATTCAAATATTACTTCTAGAATCAATAAAATTCCGATTATTGTACCAGGGTGTAATATAGATGTTTTGGTAATTGGCCTTGAAAATGAATTGCATATTACTACACGTAGTGGTTCATCATTTGCTACAGCAATATTTTCAGGATATTTGGCATTATATATTGCTAAAAATAAGCATAAAATAACCCCGAAAATTTTTGATCAAGTTATTGAAACCAATATTTATAATAATGGTTTTATAGATTTATTCTAGTTTTATCTAATAAGAGTATCGTAATTACTTATATTAATCTTAAAAACATGATATAGAAATAACCCTATACGAAGAGTCTATCAGTTAGTGTCCGCTGATAGATTTTTTGTTTAGTATATGGTAAAATATACACAAGTAAATACATGTACTTCGTAGGTGCTTCCTAAGTATTCGTGGAGCCGAGTTGAGCGTAGTGCCTTGGACTCGTTAAAAGGAAGTGCACATTCGGTCACGGAATCAGTGATTGGTCTAGAGTTCTGATGCCACAAAGAACTCATTTTTTAGTTAGATGGAGAATGTTTAGCTATGATGCATTGATTAATAATGTTAACAGAATATTTAGATGAAATATTAGATGGTACAAAGACTTATGATGCTCGTGCTTACAATACTAATAAGCGTGGATTAATAGCCTTAGTAGATACAAAGAAATCTGCCATTATTGGTACAGTTGAACTCATAGGAACTAAACCTATCACAGCTGAGGAATATTGTAAATGGCATGCAACAAGGAAATGGGCTGGTATGCAATTTCAAGTAGAAGATATGAATGCTACATATTGGGCCTATGGTTTTATTAATCCAAGAAGATTAGACAAACCTATTAAAATAAAGAAAACTGGTAGAGTATGGACTACACTCGATGATTCAATAGAAAAAGAAATATATGATTTTCTTGCTGAAAATTTTATTAAGCCATTGTAATTAATTACCAATATTTATATTGGATATTGAATAAATAATTTGTAGAATTTTAAAATTAGATGTTAATTATAAACTAGTAAATATAGTTACAATTTTGGTTAGCATTATCTCAAATACAAAATAAATTTTGTTATTGATTAGGAGAGGTATTAAATATGAATGATTTAATTTCATTGTCACAATTGTTCGATAAAAGAATATATAGAATTCCAGATTATCAAAGGGGATATGCCTGGACAAATTCTCAACTTGAAGATTTTTGGGATGATTTAAACAATCTCACAGAAGATAGATATCATTATACTGGCATGCTATCTTTGAAGCTTTTAAAAGAAGATATTTATTCTAAATGGAATGAAGAGCAATGGATTATAAAAGAAAAAGACTATAGTGCTTTCCACGTTGTTGATGGTCAACAAAGATTAACTACTTTTATAATTTTGGTAAGTTCTATTATTAAATTTGCAGCTAAAAATAATATCGAATATTTAAATGGTGATGATTTAGATGAAATTAAATCAAGATATATTGTTGAATATAAGAAACCTTTTAAAATTAATAAAGCCTTTAAATTTGGCTATGAAGTAGATAACCCTAGTTTTGAATTTCTAAGGTATTATATTTTAGGTGAGGGACAAACTGGCTCATTACAAGAAACTTTTTATACATTAAATTTAGAAAATGCCAAAAAATTCTTTGATGATAATGTAGAGTCTTTGTTTAAAGAAAAAGGTCTTGAAGGCATAGAATCATTATTTAGAAAACTTGTTAATAGATTACAATTTAATATTCACTATATTGAAGATGATTTTGATGTATTCGTTGCTTTTGAAACGATGAATAATCGTGGTAAAAAATTATCTAATCTTGAAATTTTAAAAAATAGATTGATTTATTTAACAACTATTTATCCTGATGAGGTATTACCAAAAGATGCTAAAGAACAAATTAGAAAAGATATAAATGATGCTTGGAAAGAAGTATATTTTGAGCTTGGTAGAAATAAAGATAAACCTCTTAATGATGATGAATATTTAAGAAATCATTGGACATTATTCTTTAAATATTCAAGAAATACAGGTAATGATTATATCGATTTCTTACTTGGTGATTATTTTACTGCGAAAGCTGTATATGGACTACATAAGAAGCCTCATGAAATTCAACTTGATGAAGATATTGATTTTGATGAAGAAGAATTACAAAACTTTGAAATGAATGAAAATGATGGTGTGCTTACTCCTACTGAAATTAAATCATATATTGATAGTTTAAAATCTGTTGCACAGTATTGGTATTATTCATTTAATCCAAATGAATGTAAATTATTTACTGATGAAGAAAAGAAATGGATTTCTAAATTAAATAGGATTGGAATTAACTATTTTAGAACTTTAGTAGTTGCATCATTCTTAAACAAAGAAACTACACCAGAAAAGAGAGTAAAATTATTTAAAATTATTGAAAAATCAATCTTCGTGTATTTCCGTATGGCAAGATGGCAAGCAAGCTATCAATCAACTATTACATATAATTTTGCTAGAGAATTATATAAAGAAGAAAGAACTATTGATGAAATAATTAAATCATTAGAAGATAAATTTAATAATGTAAAGGATGAAGCTATTGAGACTTTTAGCACTAAAATTCAAGGTTTATTTAAAAATAGCAATGGATATTATTCTTGGTCAGATTTAAGATATTTCTTATTTGAATATGAAATGTCATTATATGAGAAGACATTTGTTCCTAAATTAACTGATTGGGATAGTTTCACTAAAAGTGAAAAAGATAAAATATCTATTGAGCACATATTTCCACAAACACCAACTAAATATTATTGGCGTAATCAATTTAGAGATTATACAAGTGAAGAATTTCACTATTTAGCTAACACTTTAGGCAATTTGTTGGCACTTTCTCAAAGCGTAAATTCTGCTCTTCAAAATGATGAATTTGAAGATAAAAAGAATCCAATAGATAAGAAGAGACGTGGATATTCTAATGGGTCACATTCTGAAGTTGAAGTGGCTCAATATAAAGATTGGACTCCAGAATGTATTAAAGAAAGAGGCCTTAAATTATTAGAATTCTTAGAAAATAGATGGGATGTTAAATTTGATGAAGAATCAAAATTAAGAGTATTAGGATTAGAATTTATGAAAGAGCCTAGAGAAAAATCTCCTGAATTAGATCCTGATGGTGTTTTGTCAGTTCCAAATTTGGATAATAGTAAGACCCCTTTAAGAGATTTAATTGGTATTAAAATTAAAGATATTCTAGATGAACAAGAAAAATTATCTAAAATTCATATTTTAAAATTTAGTAATAGCTCTTTAAGATTTACTGGTGTAAGTATTAGAAATAAAGTAGGTCAAAAAGGTAATGGTACCTGGGATGGTATTCGAGATTTAGTTGTTTATGAAATAAAAAATACTGTATCTGATGGTGTAAAAATAACGCTATACATTGGTCCATCTGATGATCAGGCCACAAGGCTTAGATGGCATAATTTTGCAAAGAATACTCCACTTTTAGGTGGACGTTATAATGTTATGAAAAAGTCATATGATGCAATGGCTAAGAGTATTATTTTTGCAAATCCTAGAGATACATTTAAAAGTGATGAAGAATATATTTCAACAGTCTTAGAAAACGTTTCTGATTTTTTTGAAAACATATTTAACGATATAGAAGAGTTATTTTTTAATGCTCCAGATGATATAAATGCAACCACGAAAAAATAGAATTGGGGTGACATTTTTGATAAATCAAATTATTAAAGAAATAAATACTTGCTTAAAAAATGGATGGTATATAGCTGCATTAACAACAGCATTAATTTTACCAGATATTTGTGGCAAGGTTGAATATCCTAAGGATAGCCCCACTTCACGTTATAAAAAATGGTATCGAGAATGGATAGGTAAATATGAAAAGTGTCCGGATGATGAAGATAATATGCCTTATCAAACCGCTGATTTGATTCATGACTTGAGAAACTCATTATTACATGAAGGAAATCCTGATGTTAATCTTGATAAGAATGATTTAACATCCTTTAAACTTTTAATAACTGGTAGCTATATGTCAGGAGGCATAGCAACGGTTCACAAAGATGGTGATGGAAAAACTATAGGAAGAGAAATTGAAATAGGAATTGAAAATCTTTGTTTTAGATTATGCAGAACAGCTGAAGTGTATTATAAAGAAAATAAAGAAAAGTTTAAATTTAACTATACAATAGTCAATGGCATTTAATTTTAAATGATTAATACATAATGAAATGATTTTAAAAGGTAACTTTATAATGAGGTGGTTTTGTGCTTGATAAAGCTTTAATTCCATCACCAACCAAAGAGCAGGTATTATATTGGTTGGAAAATTGGGATGAATTAGAAGATTATAGTATTTAAGAAGAAGCAATTGATGAGCTTTTTGCTGGAAGTTATAAAAGTAATAAAGAATTAAAAAATATAATGATCAAATGCAGTATTCTTAATGATTTCTACAGTACTAATATTTTTAAAATTTATCCAGTAGCTTGTAGAATTTTAGAATTAGATATTGATGAAAGATTAGCAAATGGAGATATAAAATTGGTTAATGATATTGCAACGGTAACAATTAATGGAAAGAAAAAGTATTTTTATTCATTTGCTTCAAAATATTGCAGTCATCATAATCAAGTGGAATTTCCTATCTATGACTCATATGTTGATATTGTTTTACGATATTTTAGAAAGGCTGATAAATTCTATAATTTTAAAAATGAGGATTTGAAAGATTATTGTAAGTTTAAAAATATTTTATTAAAATTTAGAGAGTATTATGGGTTACAAGAATTTTCGTTAAAAGAATTGGACAAGTATTTGTGGCAATTTGGAAAATTTTACTTTCCTAAGAAATATTAATTAAAAGGGTCGCATTTTTCTTTAGGGGTTGCAAAAAATAGAATGGGGTCGCAATTGTATTAAAATAGTTAATCATTGCCATTAGAGTTTTTTAATGAGTTATTTTTACTCGTTTAACTATATTTTTTTGAAAAATGGCTTAGATATCCAACTTTTCTATTGCTAGTTGCTTGAGCTATTTTTTTGCTTTTTTTAACATTTTTACCACTTTTAGCCTTTTTTTGGTATTATTTTACCTTAAAAATGGCAATAAAGTGGCAATTAAAAATTATTATTTTTCTAAAAAAATATTAAAATGATATCAAGCAAGCTAATAAAGTGAAAAAGTATTTAAAAAAACATCGCTTTTGCTAAATGTTAATTATAAAAATTGTGAAATGTTTAGGAGGGAAAAGAATGAATAAAGAGTTTCTAAAAGATATTAAATTTGATGAAACAAAAAAAGTATATTATTTTCCTTATACAATTTGCGGAACAACATTAAACTATCTGACTTTATGAAAGAACTAAGCTACGTATATGCTGTATTTACTGCTTATTACGCATTTATAGATATGAGTAAGTATGGTGGATTGGAGCAGGTAGGATCAATTAGCTCTACATTGCCATCATCTGATACTAGAATAACTACTAATCCAGGAGATATAGTTCTATATTCATCTAACTAGATAGTAATATTCTATGATTCAAATACTTGGACTTACACAAAATTAGGACACATTAATTTATCGAAAAGTGAATTAATTGATTTGTTTGGCGATGAAGATGTTGTTACTACATTAACTTTAAAATAGATGAGAATCAAATAATGCTAGTTATTTTACTCTCAATTCAGAAAAAGGATAAAATAACCTGCAAAAATTAGTTGAATGAAGTCGTTTGAGTGAAAAAATAAGGAGGCAAAGAATATGGCTAATTCACATTATGTACCTATGCTTACATTAAGAAGATTTTCTGATAGACTTTGCCTTTTTAATGTTAAAACTGGTAAGTATAAGGAAAATGTCAAAATTGATAAAACATTTTCTGAACAGAACTTTTATTCTAACGAAGTAGAAGAAAAATTAAATAAAAGAATTGAGTCACAGTTTGGTAATTTATTTTCAAACAAAATTCTAAATGCAGAAGGAACCATTGAATTAAAAAGAGATGAATTAAATTTAATTAAAAAGTTTTTATTAATTTCAACAATTAGGAGCATGGGCAATGAGGAGTTTATGCAAACTGAACGAAAGTTTTACGATAATTTAAAAGACCATTGGATTAAATTTGGCAAAGAAAAAGGTTTAAGCGAAGAAGAAATAAAAGCTAGACATATTGAACATCCATTTCAAGAAAAAATAATCGAAGGAGAAACGCCATTTGAATATTGGATGAGAACATTAAATGTTATCTTAGATTCTAATGGTACTCCAGAAGATATTTTAAAACATCCAGATAAAACGTATCCTGCTCATAGGTGGGCTGAAGTAATAAAAAATGGTTATGTTGCATTCTGGGATTCAGAATATGTGCACGATGAATATGTAATTACTGACGTCGGGATGACATCAGAAAATGAAAAAGGATGGAATGGTATAACAGTCCACAATATTAAAAAGACAAACTTCCTTATAGAGGTTTTTGAAAAAGAAAAAGATTTGCAAAATAAGATGGAAATAGCTAGATGGATGCATTTACATCGAAATTTTAGTGAAAATTTTATGATGTTTCCAATTTCTGCAAAGCGAATGATAGTTGAAATTAATCCTTTTTATAAGTTTAGAATTTTTGCAAAAGATCATTATGATATGCCTAATTTGAAGTATTTAACTGAACTTGTAAATGAAAAATTATTTTATCCAAATTCAAATAAATATGTCTTAAAGCAAGATGGTATTTCTCCGAAGTATCATCCAGATGATTTATACATTTATGAAATCAAGAAATTGACGAGAAGAGAGACTAGATATTGTAACGAGTTATTCTTGGATAGAATTAATACTTGGGTAGGATTTACTTCTTTAAACAAAGCTGTTGGTAGCATATTTTCGTATAAGAAAGCTAATTCATACCCATTTGTTCCAAGAGTTGATTATACAGAATTATATTTGATTATTAATGAAAGATATGGTTCGAGCATAGATATTGATACTATAGGAGGTTTTAGAAGATGAAAATGTTTAATGAATCACTTATAACTAGATTTAATACTCTTGAAAGAAATATAAAATCAAAGAGTAATTCTTTTTATGATTCCTATCTTGATCTATTAGAAGCTACAATTAAGTATTTCTTAGATGAAAATAATATAACATATGATGATTCTAGAACATGTGGCTATCTTGTTAAAGAAGAGTCAATTAAAAACTTCTTGATTAATGTACTTAAGTTAGATGATTATACATATAACAAACTTCCTGACTATATTAAGAAATGTAATGACCATAAGCATAAGAAAGAAAAAACATTAGGAATAGATAGTGTCATCAACTATTTAAAAGTTTATTACGATTTGATTAATTATTATATTGTCTTTATAAAAGGCATAAAGATTGAATATGATGCAGAGTACTTTACATCAATATTTGGTGAAACTGAAAGATTAAATAATGAATATAGAGAAGAAGTTCTAAGATTAAAAGAAGAATTAAAGGAATCTTACGATAATAATAAATTATCAGAACAGGATTTAGAACAATATAAGTCTCTATTATCCATCAAGGATATTGAGCTTTTAAATCTTGATGAACAAAACCAAAAGCTACAAGCTCAAATCAGTATTTTAAAAGATATTAAGTTAAATTCTATGGAAGAAAAACTAAATAAGACTATTGATATGCTTAATAATATGCAGGATTATTTAGTAGAAAATAGAATTATTGCTAGAAGAACATCAAAATTAATTGATGGTAGAGACATTACAGATGAAGAACTTGCTGCTGAAAGATTAAAGTTGGAGGTGATTAAGAATGGAAAATAAGCCTCAAAATGTATTTGATAGATTAGATTCCATTGAAGCTTCACAATCAGTTACACAAGCTCAAAATGAACAAATTCTTGATTTGCTAAATAAGCTTAGTAGCCAATCTGTTAAACAGAATGCTGGAGTTAGACCACAACCTCAGATATCAAATCAAGAGCTCTTAAGAGAATTTGTAAAAAAATCAAAAAAAAGAGCATGTTTGGTTTGGCCCAATCAATGAATTTAATAAATCCAAAGCTATTGTAAATGTCTTATGCGTTGCTTTAATAATAGTTGGAGTATTATCAACAATTTTTACAAGTATTGCATTTAAGATGTATTCTACATTTACTTTATTTGAGAATATTTGGTTGATCTTTGCATGCATCATGTTCTCACATTCAGTAAATGCTAGAAAGAAGATGTTGGATTCTGATTTAAGAGATCATTCAAATACTGTCTTTGTACAAGATGCCGATGGTACATGGAGAGATACTAATAAAGAGAAGAAGAGATTTAGATGGTTTAGAAGAATCTCATATGTATCAGTTATGTGTAATATAATTGTTATTTGGGTTCAGTCTAAAGGATCTATAGCTATTACAGCTACAATTTTTGAACTTGCATTTGCAGGAATAACTGTTGGATTATTTTTTGCCTATATTAATTTATTTTGCATGTACGGCAACTTCATTTTATTTACTGGAAGAAATGCTTCTAATACTGAAACAATAACTCTTATATTCGATGTAATTGGAAAAAAGTTAGCTCCTTATGAAGAATATAAGGAAAAGATGAAAGATTATATATAAACATATTTATTATTTGTGTTACATTAGAAGGGCTGAATTCGTGGAAATTCGGCTCTTTTTTTGATATAATATAAGTGTGTCAGAAGAATACTCTGGAGCATTGGTACAAACATACCTTCGCAAAGGAGGTATTGCATATGACACAAGTAGATGAAAGACTAGCTAAGGTTGGTCAAAATCTTAAAAAATTTATTTCTGAATCTAAGTATAAAACACAGGTTTCTTTCGCTTTGGATGGTATGGGTCAAGACCCTTCAGTAATCCGTAGATGGATTAAATATGGTGTTAATAGTTTATCTACTATTATTTATATTGCTGAGGTTTTAGAAATAGATTTTATGGAGCTTCTTAAATAGGAGGCTCCTTTTTTTACGCCTAAATTTGGGTTTTAAGCCCTGATATATATATATATATATTACAATTAAATTAAGGCGTTTTAAGCGTAAATATAGTGCAAATGGTGTCCTATGACGGACTCCAATTTCAGCATAAAATTTAGTTGTAAAAGTTAATAATTTTGTGAATTCGAGAAGGAAAAAGAGGTAGTGCAAATAGCGTCCTATCGAGAAGAATTATTACTTGATAAACTATAAGTGAAATTGGAGGAAAAGAGCAATGATGGAAACTAAAAAGTATTATGAGGTAATCGCTAAATGTGGGCACGTAGGTAAAAAGCATTATGTACCCGTGAAATTTGCAGTAATCGCAGAAGATGGTAAAGAAGCTGCAAAAATGGTTAGAGATTTTCCAAGAGTAAAACATGACCATAAGGACGCGATATTAAATGTTAGTAAGATTGATTGTGAGAGATTTCAAGAGATAGTTGAAATGAATAGTAACGATCCATATTTAAAATGTCATTCAAGACAAGAACAAAAGTTAATCGATAATCTTGAAGAAAGATTAGAAGATGATTTACATAGTCAAAAGGTAAAATATGACAAGCAAGCAAGACTTGATAGAGTAGCTTATAAGATAAAGAAAACTAAAATATTAGAAAAGCTCTCTTGGGAGGATTCAGATTATGTTTATGCGTATTAATTCAATTAGATATAATAATTCCGTAGTTGATGGTCCTGGCATTAGAACTGTTCTCTTTATGCAAGGCTGTGATCTTCATTGTAAAGGATGCCAAAATAGATCAACATGGAATATTGAAAAAGGTAAAAAAGTAGATATTGATGAATTGGTAAATGAATTAACAAAGAAAGTTTTTAATAAGAAAATCACAATATCTGGTGGTGAACCTTTAATGCAAAAAGAATGTTTAATAGAACTTGTTACTAAGTTAAATGATTTAGGATTTGATATTGCTTTATATACAGGTCATCAAAAAGAAGATGTTCCAAGTATTTTATTAGATAAGGTTAAATATCTTAAGACTGGTAATTTTATTCAAGAATTAAAGACTACTGTTAAACCTTTTGTGGGATCAGAAAATCAAGTATTCGAGGAGGTCAAATAAGGATGAAACAATTAAATAATGATAATGCTGCAAATAGAACAAGTTATGTAGGTTATGTATATAACGTTGGTGAAAAAGCTTATAAAAATAAAGTATTAGATTCGTTGCCAATTGAATGGGCAGAGCTTCATAGAAGTGGAGCAATTCATATCCATGATTTAGATGCATATGATTTAACTTATAACTGCTTGACTTTTGATATTATTAATAAGTTTCCATATGCTGAATTTGAAGGATTTAGTGAACAAGGAAAGATAATCCACCTTTTTGAATTCATCAAAAACCTATTTACTAAACTAGGTAATGAACAATCTGGTGGTATGGCATTTGCTAATTTCGATAATGAAATCGATGAAATTTTGACTAAATTAAATATTGACTATCTAAAATATAAAGATTTAATCAGTGATTCAATTGCTGAATTAATATTATGGTGCAATGGGAATCATTCAAGAATGGGCCAAACATCATATTATGTCACTTTAAATATTGGCCTTGCTAAAACTGAGGGTTCCAGATTTATTGCACATGAAGTAATAGATAGATTCTTAAAACTAGGTGATATGGTATTTAAGCCAAATATCGTGTTTAAAGTTGTAGATGGAATTAATAATAAACCTAGCGATCCTAATTATGATCTATTAAAATTAGCTTTATCTTGTACAGCAAAAAAGATGATACCTACATATCTTCTTTGTGATTGTAAAGGTGATAAAGATACTGATTCAAATAAATTATCTATTATGGGATGTAGAACTAGAGTAGTATCTGATTTATATGGTGAAGCTGGAGCTATGGGTAGAGGAAATATTACTAATATTTCTATTAACTTACCTAGACTAGCACTTGAAATTGATAAGAATCATAAAGAATTAGATAAAGAAGCTAAGTTTGATTTATTACAAGCTAAATGGGATGAAGTAGCTAAAGTAGTTAAAGATATTCTTTTAGATAGATATTATAAAGTATGTAAAAGAACAGCTGATGATTTTCCTACAAATAGTAGTTATCACTTATGGTGTAAAGACTTCAAAGGTGATTTAGAAGAAGTATTCAAACATGGTACATTATCTCTTGGATTCATAGGTTTAAGTGAAGCTATAGAAGTTATAACAGGTGCTAAATATTATTCTAATATGGATAATTACATTATGACTTTAGGTTTTGTTAAACATATGAGAGATTATTGCGATTTCTTAAAAAATGAATATAAACTTAATTTCTCATTACTTGCAACTTCAGGAGAATTAATTAGCGGTAGATTTATTGATTTCGATAAAGATTTATATAAGCCTGGTGTAGATATCTTCTCTAAAGGTTACTATACAAATTCATTCCATATTGATGTTGATTCTAGACTTCCTGGATATAAGAAGATTCAACTTGAAGGATTATTCCATGAAATTTGTAATGGTGGATGTATTACATATATTGAACTAGGCGAAGCTCCACTAGGGAATGAAGAATCTCTAGAGGAATATATCAATATTGCAGTTGCAGCTGGAGTTCATTATCTAGGATTTAATTTTCCTAAAGATGTATGTAATGATTGTGGAACCACAGGCGTATTTGATTATTGCCCCAAATGTAAATCACATAACATTACAAGAATCAGAAGAGTATCTGGATATCTTGAAATTCTAGATGGATTTACTAAAGGAAAGAAAGCTGAAGAGAAGAATAGGAAGAAAAACTAAGATGATATATTACATTTCAGATACACATTTTAGAAATCAAGACATTTTTGATAAACGTAAGAGACCATTTAAATTATTAGATGAAATGGAATCAACAGTTATCAGTAAATGGAATAATAAAGTAAATGATGTAGATGTTGTTTATGTGCTTGGCGATGTAGCTAAAGATGATGACATTTCAGCAATTCAAATCTTTAATAAGTTAAAAGGCCATAAACATCTAATAGTTGGTAATCATGACCATTTAATCTTAGAGGAGATTAGAAAATTAAAAATATTTGAATCAGTCAATTTCATCGATTTAATTATGGATAAAGATAGAAAAGTTTGTATTTGTCATTATCCATTAATGGATTGGATGGAATTTAATAGAGAAGGCATCTTAGTGTATGGACATATTCATAATAAGACACCTAAGAATGGATATGCCTATAAAATGATGAAAGATTATTATGCTAATCTACCTGCATATAATTGTGGAGTAGATGTATGTGAATTTGAACCAAGAACACTAGATGAACTTATTCATCTAAAGGGGGTAAATAAGGATGAACCATATATCAATTGAGGGTATGGATGGAGTTGGCAAATCAACTACATGTAAATTATTAGCTGAAAGATTAGGATATATATTTGTAGAAAAGCCATTACACTATCTTCTTGATGATAGTGATGATGAAATAAAGCAATATCAAAAAGTAGCTAAAAGAGTAAATGCTAATCCTAATAGAAATTTTACAGCGTGGTATTATGGATTAAATAATATCTATCTTTATGAAAAATTCAAAGATCAGAATATAGTTACTGATAGACATATTGTTTCTAATTATTGTTGGAGTGGTACTGATTATAATAAAGATATTTATAATTTAATTTTAAAGAAAATTGGAAAACCTAAATTAACTGTGATCTTATATGCTACACCAGAATCAATACTTGCTCGCTTGAAGAAAAGAGATATTAATGATTCTGATATTGCTAAAGTATCTAAAAGTGAAAAAGCATACGAGAGAATGATATATTTTTGTGAGACTAAAAAACTTGAATATATTATTATAGATACTTCAAATAAGACTCCAGAAGAAACAGTAGATTTAATAATGAAGAGAAACGAGGAATTGAAATAGGATGAATGTAGATAATTTAAGACTTGCAAAAGATATGAAATATGAAGCTTTGTTTTGGGCTTTGGGTTTTGAAGAGTTAGAAAAGAATACTTTTTCAAAAAAATATAATAACTTAATAGTAAAAATTAATTCAGAGCTTGGATTAGTTGATTTTAATAATAAATTATCTATTGTAAATGGTGATAGTTTTAAATTAGATACACATAAATCATTCGTTATTCTAGAGTGCATAGATAAATTGTTGTCTATGGGTTATTCAATATCCGAAATCATCTTAGATTTAGACAATGAATATGATATTTATTGCAAAGATTTATACATTAAATGCTTTGAATGGAATCATGAAAAAAATGATAACGTAGAATTTAAAGTAGATGCTTTTAAATCTATTACGTATTCATCAAGATTAATTAGTGGTGTTATTGAAAGAAGAACACTTATTAAAACTTTTGAAGGAAAAACATATAATCTTGGAATATTTGAAAACGAGACAAGAAAAGATAAATATATCTTAGATAATTCTAATTCAATTGACTCAAAAGAATTTATTATTAAATCAGGAGTAATAACTAAGTATTTAGGTAGTAGCGAGGTTGTTAGTGTTCCTGACGGGGCAAGAGAGTTATCTCCATGTTTATTTTGGGATAATCAGAATATAAAAGAAGTAAGATTACCTGATTCACTTATAAGTATAAGTGGAGATACCTTTTATAACTGTTCTAATTTATAGGGTGTAAATATTCCAGCTAATTGCAAGTTCATGGGAAATAATCCTTTTGCAGGATGTCCTAAAATCAAAGTTACGAATGAATCATCATATTTTAATTTAGTGAATGGTGTTTTATATAACAAAGATTTTACTAGACTTATTTATTATCCTATTTCAAATACTAATGAAAAATATGTCATCGATTCTAGATGTAAGATATTAGGAAAACATTCATTTTATCTTTGTAATAATTTAAAAGAAGTAGAAATTCCTAAATCAGTGATAAAACTAGAAAACAATCCATTTTCTGGATGTAATCAAATTACATTAAATAATAAGTCACCATATTATCATATGGAGGACTCTGTTATTTATGATAGAGATTATTCATCAGTAATCGGATGCTTAAATTCTATTGATACTGATTGCTTAGTTTTAAAGGATGTTAAAAGGATATGTAGAAACTCTTTTTGGAATTGTAAAGGTATTAGAAAAATCGTATTTCCTAAGACATTAGAGGATGTTGGATATAATCCGTTTGTTAGCTGTTCAAATATTGAGTTTGAATCAAATAGCGATAAATATATAGTTTATAACAATGCGTTATTTACAGCTGATAAATCAAAGTTGGTGTGTTATCCAACAAAATATGCAATTGGTGAAGTTCATCTTCCTGATGAAACTATAACACTTGAACGTGGCGCTTTTTCTGGATGCGATAAACTCTCAAGCATTCATTTACACAATGTTTCTATAATCTCTAAGACTTGTTTTACAAATTGTAATTCGCTAGTTAGTGTTTACTGTTCTGACTTAGTTACATATATTGGTGAATGGGCGTTTGCTCACTGCGCTAATTTAAGAGAAGTATCAGTATATAAAGATTGCGTTATTGATAATAATGCGACATTGAATAGTCATGTTAATATTATCAGAAGAGAAAACTTATCTAATTATGTTATCGAATCAGATAACTTATTCACGTTAAAATCGATGACAAAATCATATAAAAGCAAGATCAAATCGATCTTAATTGATCCACCATATAATTCTCATATTGATTATATTGGTTATCAAGATGCATTTGATGGCTCTTACAATAATTTCATGCTATCTAGGATAGAATTAGCATATGAATTATTATCTAATGATGGATTCTTAGTAATAAATATTGATGAAGGTGAAGTAGATAATTTAGCAAAATTATGTAAAGACCTATTTTATAAAGTCAAAATCTACAAATGGGAAAAACTTCATCCATATTTTGATAAGAATAGAAATGTTAATCCAAATAAGATGGTTGTCAAATACGAATACATTATTATTTGCTTCAAGTCTAAAGAATCTAAGTTAAATAATTTAAATCAACCTTACTTAGAGGGAGATGTTTTAAAAGAGAAGGAAGCTAAGGTTCCTACTATATTTAAATGCTTTGGAACTAATTCATCTGCAAAAGATGAAATCGAAGCTATATTTGGAGATAGAACTTATTTTCAAACTCCTAAGCCTTTAAAACTATTAAAAGAACTTGTAAGAGCAACAACGAATAAAGATTCTACTGTTTTAGATTTCTTTGCCGGATCAGGAACTACAGGTCATGCAGTTATCGATTTAAATAAAGAAGATGCTGGAAATAGAAAATATATTCTTATTTCCAATAGTGAATCAAATATCTGCAAAGATGTAACTTTAAAAAGAATTAAGATGTTCGATTCTAATGTTAAGTTCATAAACTAGACTAAGATGATTCATTCCTCTTTTTCTAGTAGTGCATTCTAAGTTCTATTCTGAATATTTAATTAGAAGTAGAATTAAGATGAAAGAAGTGATAAAGATTTATGAGATACTTATTTTTTGATATTGAATGTTGTAATGGAAGAAATATATGTGAGTTTGGTTATGTTATTACAGATGACAAGTTTAATATTTTAGAAAAAAAGATTTTACAATTAACCCAGAAAACAAATTTAATCTTACAGGGAGACCTGATGGTAGAGATTTATATCTTTATTATCCTGAGTCAACTTATTATAGAAGTAATAAATTTCCATATTTTTATAAAAAAATTAAAAAGTTAATAGAATATCCAGATCAACTTATAGTTGGACATGCTATTTCTAGTGATGCAGGATTTCTAAGAAGTGCTTGTAGAAGATATAATTTAAATCCTATCAATTTTAAGTTTGCTGATAGTCAAAGGATGTTTTCTGAGTTTTCCAATATCAGAAAGAGTATCTCTTTGGAAAACGCATGTGAATCATTAAGTGTTGAGAAACCAAAGTATCTTCATAAGAGTGATGATGATTCGGAATTAACAATGAATCTTGTTAAAGGAATGTGTAAGCAATTAGGCTGTTCGCTAGAAGAATTAATTGAGTTATGTGACTCATGTTCTGGTAAAAGCGAGAATAATCAAATTACTTATGACGATTTTGAAATAAGACAACAGAAAAGATATGAAGCTGCTAAAAGTGGAGTCAATAATACTGTTAGAGGTCACAATTATAGAATGTTCCTACAATTTCTAGATGGAGTAAAGCCTCAAGGAGATATTGTTGAATCAGATTTGAATGGCAAATCACTTTGTGTAAGCTTAAATTATGAAATTTGTCATTTTAAGGAGATGCTATCGTTGGTTCAATTATTAACAAATCATAATGCTACATATAAGATGAGAGCATCTGATAATGATATATTTGTAACTTGTGATGCAAATGATGATGAAGGAAACATTAGACACTGTTCTAGATTAAAGCATGTTAATGATGCAATAGTAGAAGGTAAGAATATCAAAATTATTTCATTTGATAAATTACTTAAAATACTAAATGTAACTAAGGAAGAACTAAGCACAATGCCTTTCCCTAATGCAAGCTGCTTTTATAAGAAACCAAAGCCAAGACAAAGGGCAAAGAAAAAAAGAGCGAAGTTTGAAAAAGAAGAATTCAAAGGCCTTACATTGGGAGACTTATTTTCTGATTTGTTTGAAAAACTAAGAAATGAAATTGATGAAGATAAATAACTGACACATCTGTCACTCTAGTCACGTGTCACAAAGTATATATACCAATAAATAATGGTTAGAGGGTGCACCTTCATCTATAGAGGGTACATTGTATTAACAATACTTACCATACACATTAGAGTTAAGTATAGCTGATACGTAAGTATTGGCTATTTTTTCTTTTATAGGCATAAATACTGCATTATTTAATGATTTATATGGTATTTTTGCAATAAATATGGCAGTAGTAGTATATAGATAGTTTATATATAAATTTGTCTTGATATTTATGATGATAGGATTGAAATATCATCACCAGGCATTGCTTATAATAATCAAAACATACCAAAGAATGTTGATTTTATAGTTAAATAAAAAAGAAGAAATCTAACCTTAGCTGATGTATTTTCAAGAATGAATTATAGGGATAGAGGGGGGATCTGGTTTAACGAAAATAACTGATGAAACTGGAAGATTATTTAAAGATGAGTGTTACCATGTTGAATACTACAACAATAATGGATTTTTTATGGTAACAATTTACAATGCAAATTATAATGCAGAGAAAATGCACAGAAAGTTTGTAATACTATCTTAAATAACAATTATGTGACAACAAATGATATAGCCAGTATTACTGGATTAGCAAATAGGACAATTGCAAATATAATAAAAAATTAAAAGAACAAAATATAATAAAAAGAATTGGCCCAGATAAGGACGGCCATTTGGAAGTAAAATAATAATTTGTTAATAGTTAGTGGTACTACTTCAATAACCACCTCAATGACTATTTTAATTAAAATAATATTTTGAGCATCTATCTAAAATATGTTAGAGGCTTTTAATATATTGTCACATTCATAATTCTCGTGTCCTTAAGTATTAATGCCTAAATATGAGTAGAAAATTAGCATTTTTATTTTTTGCAATGATAACGTATAAACATAAAGTTTAGAAATTATAAGTATAAAAAGGTTTACGCACCAAAAATAATATTATTGACGAGAAAACAACTGATATGAGGAGAAAAAAGTTCATTTATTCTCTCATTTGGTATTCATTTTACAAGAAAGATTGTTAAAACGAGAGAATCTATATAATAAATTATAAGCAAACAGGCGCAAATAATTGATTTTTCTCACCAAAAGTAATATAATTGGTGCGTAAACAATAAGGATGGTGAGGAAAATGAAGAAATTTAACTATTCAAACTTAAAAAATAAAACTTGGGATATCAAGATAATTAATTATTTGACTCAAATCCATGAAGAAAAAGGTAAACAACAATTGTTTTTAAAACAAAAGCCTGAAGAATTAGAAAAATTAGTTATTATTGCAAAAATACAAAGTACTGAATCATCTAATGAAATTGAGGGTATTAGGACGACTAATACTAGACTAAAACAATTAGTGAATAAAAAAACAGCTCCTAAAAATAGAGCTGAAGAAGAAATCGCAGGATATAGAGATGCACTAAACATTGTACATGAAAATTTTGATTCAATACCGATAACTCCTACCTTTATTCTTCAATTACATAAAGTACTATTGTCTCATTCATCAACTTCTTATGGTGGAAAATATAAAAATGTTCAAAATTATATTAGTGCAACTAATGAAAATGGAAACTCTTATACTTTATTTACTCCATTATCACCATTTGAGACACCAATCGCAATGCAAGAATTATGTGATGAATATAATAGAGCTCTTGGTGAAGGCATAGTAGATCCGCTTATTTTAATTCCATTATTTATCCATGACTTTTTATGTATCCACCCTTTTATTGATGGAAACGGAAGAATGTCTAGATTATTAACGACACTGCTTCTATATCGCTCTGGTTATTATGTAGGAAAGTATATATCACTTGAAGCTAAGATAGCTAAAAATAAAGATTTATATTATGATGCATTATATGATTCTCAAATTGGATGGCTTGAAAATGAAGATGACGCTACTCCCTTTATTAAATATTTGTTAAGTACAATTGTTAGTGCATATAATGATTTTGAAGAAAGAGTAGAATTAGTGTCAGATAAGAAAGCTAGTATTGAAGTGGTAAGAATGGCAGTCAATTCAAAACTAGGAAAATTTACAAAGAGAGATATACTAGAACTTGTGCCTTCATTATCATCAACTAGTATTGAAAGAAGTTTAAAAGAATTATGTGATTCAGGGAAAATAAGAAAAGAAGGCATTGGTAAGTCAACATATTATATTAGATTAAAATAACATTCTTAACTTGGCTTTGTATCAAACCTGTTTTAAAAAACTTTTATTGTATAAAATATGCATATCATACCTAAGTGTCAAGCCAGTCACGTTTCACTCAGCGTATATCTAGAAATATTTTTTGAGGTGCATCTTCATCTATAAAAGGTGCATTGTATTAACATTGCTTACATTACACATATAAGAAACAACTGTGTTGATACGAGATTTTTATCTTAAATCAGCACTTTTTCTTTATTTTTATGTATTTTTGGTACGGTTCAAGACCCGTTACCAATAATAATGCCTTTTTTTATTTGCTGAAAACAAGCTGATAAAGTGTGCTTACACGAAAGGTCTTTAAAAACCACGAATTATAATGAAGAATTACTTTTAAAAGTTTTAACATCAATAGGTAAGATATGATTGATTTAAGTAATATAAATAAAATATATTTAGCCTCCGGAGCTACTGATTTAAGACTTGGAATTGATGGCTATTCTATGATTATTCAAGGAGCTTTTCATAAAAATCCATTTGATAAATCACTTTATATTTTTTGTAATAAAGCACATAATAAATTAAAAATATTACATTTTGAAGATACTGGCTTTTGGCTATATTATAAAAGAATTGAAACTGGAACAGTTAATTGGCCTAAAGATATAAATGATTTAAAAGAAATTAATTTTAAGCAATTTAATTGGTTACTTGATGGTTTAAAAATAGATCAAAAAGCTTTGAAAAAATGTAATGCTTCAAAAGTTTATTAGTATTAAAAACAGGAAATGTTATCTTAATGAAAGCACCTTGATTTTATGGTAAAATAGTATTGTATTTAAAAGAAATTTTATCAAATTGGAGGTGCTTTTTTTATGGACAAAAATGATATAATTAAACAACAGGCTGCCATAATTGAATCATTTCAAAAAGAGATTAATGAATTAAATAAAACATTCAAAGATACTGATACAAAATTAAAGGAAACTCAAGCTTTTGTTGAAAATCAAAAATTTGAAATTGAATACTTAAAAGCTGAAGTTGCTTTGCTTCAAAATAAAAAATATGGTAAGAGCTCAGATAAGATAACTAAAGATAATTATAATTTATTTAATATGGATGTAATTAACTAGGTTGAGATTAATCAAGAAACACCAGAGGAAGAGCCTACCGAAATTGAAGTAAAATTCAAAGCGAAAAAAGGTAAAAGCTCAATTAATAAAGCTCAAAATATTGAAGTTGTAGAAATTTTACATGATCTTCCTGAAAATGAGAAAACTTGTTCTAAATGTGGAAACAAATTAGTAAAAATAGGAGAAAATATAACTAAAAAATTTAAATATATACCAAGTAAGCTTGTAATTGAAAAACATATCTATCCTACATACAAATGTGAAGAGTGTAGTAAACAAGGTGAAAAAGCTTTAATCTTTAATGCTAGAAATGTTTTGTCATTTCCTAAATGTATGGCTGATTCTTCTTTAGTGGCTCATGTTATTACCGAAAAATTTATGAAATATGTTCCTTTATATCGTCAAGAAAAATTTTTTTCAATTAAAGGTTTAGATATAAGTAGAAAAATATGTCAAATTGGTTAATGATGGCTACAAATTATTTAAGACCACTATTTGAATTAATGCATAAAGATATTCTAAATAATGATATTGTTTTAATGGATGAAACGACTATTAATGTAATAACTAATAATCGTAGCCAATGCTATATTTGGATGATTAATTCATCAAAATATGATATTCCTATTCTTCTTTATTTCTTTAAAGAATCAAGAGAATATAAGAATGCTTTAGAAATTTTAGATGGATTTAAAGGACATTATGTTCAAAGTGATTGTTACCAAGCTTATAATGATATTCCTAATGTTATTGATTGTTGCTGCTTAGCTCATGCTAGACGTAAATTTACTGATATTCTTAAAATAACTAAAAATGATGATAGATTTAAATTCACTATATCAGTTGTTGATACTGCTGTTAAATATATTAATCAACTTTACAAGATTGAAAACGAGTTAACAAAATCTAAAGCTACTATCGAGCAAATTTACAAAACACATCAAGAAAAATCAATTCCTATTTTAGCTGAATATAAAGAATGGTTAGAAAAACAATGTGAAATTTTTCCACCAAAAAGTAAGATAGCAGAAGCTTTAAATTATAGTTTATATAATTTTGAGAATTTATCTAATTATTGCTTAGATGGAAGGCTTGATATAGACAATAATAGAAGCGAACGTCAGGCAAAAAACTACGTTATGATGAGGAAAAATTCATTATTTTGCTTTAGTGATGTCGGAGCTGATGCATCTGCTATATTATTAAGCTTTGTAGAAACTGCTAAGTTTAACAATCTCAATGTGGAAAAGTATTTAGAATACGTTTTTAACGAATTAGCATTATTAAATAATCCTGGTGAGGATGAATTAAGAAATTTATTACCATATTCTAGTACTTTACCTAATAATTTAAAAATTCAAAAATAAAAATTAAAATCCTGATTAAATCAGGGCTTTAGTGTTGCCATAAGTTTTTTAGATACTTATGGCTTTATTTTTTACCGTAATATATTACACGCTTACCAATGAAAAAAGAATAAATGTAAAAAGAAAAGGATTGAGTCCAATTCAATATAGACAACAATCCTTATCACAATTACAATATTAAATTATCTAATCCAAATTATTGGGTACCCAACACAAATAATTACGATTTTTTTATAAGTGTCATTGCATATTAAAGAGACATCTTAAAATCATCGCCTAAAACATAATGATAATCCATATATTTTTCGATGATATCCCTATCCTCATCTTTCAATATCCTAGCTACAGTATTTCGATGTGTGACATCAATCTCATTCCCATGAATATCCTTGCTACCATATTCCCATAATCTTGCCTTTTTAGAGTCACCCTCAATAGGCCCATATCCGATATCTGGAACATGGTTCAGAGTGCAGTTGATCAATACGCATTCGCTGTCCGGATAACTGATTCCTTTATTGTCGGGAAGTCTTACGATCGTAGCATCATCATCCAATCCGTTGAACATGCAGTTGACGAAGACATTACCGTGGTTTTCTTTGCCGTTTCTGATCCACATGAAAGCACCCTTGCTATTCAGTGTCGTATTCTCAAAGAAAGCTGGTCCTCTACCTAGAATCGTATCCCCCTCTCCATCGATGATGCAGTTTCTGTAATAGGCGGGACCGTTGGTCTGAAGCGCATCCCCGCTACCTATGATATGGATATTCTCAAAACAGTTATCATATCCGTTGACAAGAAGACCCTCAGCCTGACCATGCAGATCCGTCTTTACGGTTAGATCTCTCATCACGATACCATGACAATTGTCCATAAAAAACGCAGCTCTTCTTGACGGGAAGGTTCCTACCTTTTCATTCGTCTTCACATATTCCGGATGGGGATTGAATACCTCATTGTTGGCATAATGGATCAAGACACCGTCCTTACTTTCTCCGGTGATGACGATATTGCTTTTGTTCCTGAAATAGACCAATTCCTCATATTCACCGTTTTTGATATCGACGAAGTATTTCACATCTGAAAAATCGGGAATATTGTCGATTGCTCCCTGAACCGTATAGAAATCACCATGATTCTTATCGACGACGAACCTGTTTCCGATAGGTCTTTCTTTCTTCGTGGAGAAGCAGAACCCGTCTTTATGATCGATTCCATCAAAACCATCGAATACCTCTTTATCGATCAAGACATAATATTTATGCCCGTATTCTAAAAGATTATGGTGGAGCTGGATCATCGCTCTATCATCTTTGATGATGACAGGATAGAAATGGAACCCTTCCTTAAACCCACCGATGATCGTCAGCTGATAAGGATCCGGAGAACTCCTGTATTCTATGGATAAACTCCCGGCCTTCGTATTCTTATTCGTGATGTTTTCACTCTTATATCGGTAGCCTGTAGTATATTTAGCCTCCGGATTTTTTCTCGGAGCTGTAGGCCCAGAAGGAATACTCAGATCCAATTCATCCACAAGCTCATCGGTATCATAATCATAGATCCTGATGAAACCCTTTTGATTTAGAACTGGCTTTGTATCGAACTCAATCATCAGAGTGACATCGATACAAATGTCACTCTGATGATTCATAGGATAAGTACTTATTGTTTTCATATAAATTTCCTTTCTAACAGATTTATTTCTTTAATGATGACTGATAAAGATCTTATTCATTTTCGTTCCACCGTAAAATAAAGTATAGAAAACTATAGAATTCATATACTTTAGCCCTTACGGTTAGGCTTTTAGAGATTATAATTTCATTCTATTCTCCAATTAATAAAGTCTTACTATTTTGGGTATACATAAAACTAACTTATAATCTATTTAATATTTTTTATATCCCTTTACGCAACAATTATATTATCCTTTGGTAATATAATTGCCTTAAAAGAACAACTTATCTAATTTATAGTTTATCAATAAATCCTTGATATCTTCTTGCTATTACAAAGCTTGCTGCTTGATGAATAGTCATTTTTCTGTTTTTG
>OCPS01000888.1_pt1 | contig 28952 bp, 20 predicted proteins | sample 1538651 | NCBI WGS metagenome assembly OCPS01 (sample SAMN04571715, study PRJEB22368) | human gut metagenome | biome: human gut; material: stool | host: Homo sapiens | place: Luxembourg | collected 2012-09-21 | reverse complement strand
CGTCAGGTCAGTGCAGGATTAAATATGGGAATTGCTGGTATTCCGTGGTGGACATCGGATATCGGAGGCTTTCTTGGCGGGGATATCAAAGATCCGGCATTTAAAGAACTTCTGGTGCGCTGGTTTGCCTGGGGTGCATTCTGCCCGGTATTCCGTATGCATGGGGAGCGTTCTCCCTGGTACGAGAGAGAGCAGGAGTTTATCGATGGTGTGCGCCAGCTTACTTCCGGTCAGGATAATGAAGTGTGGAGTTTTGGGGAGGACAATTATGAGATCCTGAAAAAATATCTGTTTATCCGTGAACGTCTGCGCCAATACATCCGTAGTTGCATTGAACAGGCAAGTAAAACAGGTGCACCGGTGATGCGTCCGCTGTTCTTTGATTTTGCGGAGGATAAAGAGAGCTGGAACGTGGAGGATGCGTATATGTTCGGACCGGATCTTTTAGTGGCACCGGTCATGGAGGCAGGTGCGACAGAGCGCAGGGTATATCTCCCAGCAGGTACAAAATGGACGGATGCCTACACGAAAAAGGTATACGAGGGCGGAAATTATGTGACAGTACCGGCACCGATCGATGTGATTCCGGTATTTATGAGAGAGGGAATCTCTTATCCGATTTATGAATAAAAGTAAGAGTTCAATGAAATAATAAGATAGCTGAGTGAAGCAAGTGTAGATCACGATCATGTGCTGGTTTTGCACATGATATAAAAAATCCCCCACGCAGTGTTTGCAGCCACTGCGTGGGGGATTTTCATATTAAGAAGGGGGTTTTGTCATATTGACGATAGAAACCCAGCTGTTAAATATTTAACAGCAAGTCTATTATGCACCCAAAAGTACTAAAAATCCAGTGAACATATTGTGAATTTTTGTATTTTAATTGTTAATAAATGAAAATGAAACATGAAAGAGGATTGCGGATGACTTGACGTTTCCTTTGCTTTTCCCGTATAATAAAAACGTATGGGCATATGCCCGGCGTATTTTTTTTGAAATGGAGAGTAACATGTCAATAGATCAGAGTAAAATCAGAAATTTTTGTATTATAGCACATATCGATCACGGTAAATCGACACTTGCCGATCGTATCATAGAACGTACAGGAACTTTGACCAGCCGTGAGATGCAGGCGCAGGTTCTTGACAATATGGATTTAGAGCGTGAGCGTGGAATTACGATCAAGTCACAGGCAGTCCGTATCATTTATAAGGCAAATGACGGGGAAGAGTATATTTTTAACCTGATCGACACACCTGGGCACGTCGATTTTAACTATGAGGTATCACGAAGCCTTGCAGCCTGCGACGGTGCGATCCTGGTTGTGGATGCAGCACAGGGAGTGGAAGCACAGACACTGGCAAATGTATATCTCGCATTAGATCATGATCTTGATGTCATGCCTGTCATCAACAAGATCGATCTTCCGAGTGCACAGCCGGATGAAGTGGTAAAAGAAATCGAGGATGTGATCGGGATTGAGGCGGAGGATGCACCGCGTATTTCTGCTAAGACCGGCTTAAATATCGATCAGGTATTAGAGCAGATCGTAACAAAGATCCCGGCCCCGACTGGAGATAAAGAAGCACCGCTTCAGGCGCTGATCTTTGATGCACTTTACGACTCTTACAAGGGTGTTATCGTATTCTGCCGTATCAAAGAGGGAACGGTAAAAGTGGGAGATACCATCCGCATGATGGCAACCGGTGCACAGTCCGAGGTCACAGAGGTCGGATATTTTGGTGCCGGACAGTTTATCCCGTGTGATGAGCTTGCAGCGGGAATGGTAGGTTATCTCTGTGCAAGTATCAAAAATGTCCGCGATACCCGTGTCGGTGATACCGTGACAAATGCCGACCGCCCATGCAGTGAGCCGCTTCCGGGTTACAAAAAGGTCAATCCGATGGTGTACTGCGGTATGTATCCGGCTGACAGTGCAAAATATCCGGATCTCCGTGATGCATTGGAAAAATTACAGATCAACGATGCGTCCTTGCAGTATGAGCCGGAGACATCGTTAGCGCTTGGTTTTGGTTTCCGCTGCGGATTTTTAGGCCTGCTTCATTTAGAAATCATTCAGGAGCGTTTAGAGCGTGAGTTTAATTTAGATCTTGTGACAACAGCTCCGGGGGTTATTTACAAAGTGCACAAGACAAACGGAGAGGTCATGGATCTGACAAACCCGTCAAACCTGCCGGATCCGTCTGAGATCGAATACATGGAAGAACCTGTCGTATCGGCAGAAATCATGGTGACGAGTGAGTATGTCGGTGCAATCATGAAACTGTGCCAGGAGCGCCGCGGTGTTTATTTAAGTATGGAATACTTAGAGGAAACGCGTGCACTGATCAAGTATGATCTGCCGTTAAATGAGATCATTTACGATTTCTTTGATGCATTGAAGTCACGTTCGAGGGGTTATGCGTCCTTCGATTATGAATTAAAGGGATATGAGCGCTCCGAGCTGGTAAAACTTGATATCCTGATCAACAAAGAACAGGTCGATGCCCTTTCCTTTATCGTATTCAAAGACAGTGCGTATGAGCGTGGAAGAAAGATGTGCGAAAAATTAAAGGAGGAGATTCCAAGACATTTATTCGAGATCCCGATTCAGGCGGCTGTTGGCGGTAAAGTCATTGCGAGAGAGACCGTCAAGGCAATGCGTAAGGACGTGCTTGCAAAATGTTACGGTGGCGATATTTCCCGAAAGAAAAAACTGTTAGAGAAACAGAAAGAAGGAAAGAAGCGTATGCGTCAGGTCGGAAATGTCGAGATCCCGCAGGAAGCATTTATGAGTGTTTTAAAACTGGATGAGGATTAAATATGGAAAAAAAGGAACTGGAATTATATATACATATCCCGTTCTGTGTCCGGAAATGTAATTATTGTGATTTCCTTTCTTTCCCGGCAGATGAAGATACACAGAGACAATATGTGAAGGCACTTTGCAAAGAAATTTTCTATTATGGGGCACATTGCAGGGATTATGTGGTTTCAACAGTCTATATTGGTGGCGGCACGCCATCGTGGCTGTGGGAGTCGGATATGGCAGAGATCATGGATGCCGTGCATAAAAATTTTGCGCTGCTGCCGGATGCGGAAGTCTCTGTTGAGTGCAATCCCGGAACTGTTACAGCGCAGAAATTTGCAGTGTACAGACAGTCCGGGATCAACCGGATCAGTTTGGGATTGCAGTCTGCACAGAATGTTGAACTGAAAATGTTAGGGCGTATCCATACATGGGAACAGTTCCTGAAAACTTATGAACTTGCAAGAGCAGGGGGATTTTCCAATATTAATGTGGATCTAATGAGCTCACTGCCGGGACAGCACACGGCAACTTATGCGGATTCCCTGCAGAAAGTCTGCCGTCTGAAACCGGAACATATTTCTGCCTATTCGCTGATCATTGAAAAAGGAACTCCGTTTTATGATCTGTATAAATTTGATGCGGTTAAACAACGTGCAGGAATGGCGACGGATGCACTGCCGACAGAAGATGAAGTCTATGAGATGACACAGCTGACCGAGCAGATGCTTAAGGAAAACGGCTATGTGCATTATGAGGTTTCAAATTTTGCACAGCCTGGTTATGCGTGCAGACATAATATAGGTTACTGGACGCGTGTCAATTATCTTGGTCTGGGACTTGGTGCGTCGTCATTGATGGAAAATATACGTTACACTAACACCAGAGATTTATATACTTATCTGGAGCAGGTCGAAGTCATCCGGGAAGGCATCTGGGAAAATAAACATGACGACGGAACAGTGGAACAGCTCCCGGCAACCAATCTGCACGCCTCTGCTGAGTCAGTTGGCAAATATGCGCAGATGGAAGAATTTATGTATTTAGGACTTCGTATGATCGACGGAGTTTCAAGGGATGATTTTATGCACAGCTTTGGGATGCCCATCGAGGCAGTGTATCAGAAAGTTTTGAATCATCTACAGGAGGAGGAGCTCTTAGAGCGCCGCGCAGGAAGAATATACCTGACACCCAAGGGACAGGATGTCAGCAATTATGCACTCGCACAGTTCCTGTTTGATGAAACATCATAAAATATTAAGAAAATGTTTTATGGTCTTTTACAGTGGGATAAGATATAATGTGCGTAGGCAATGAGCAGTGCCAAATAAGAGAAATGCAAAAAATGACTGCTTGCAGGCACTTTTTTGTGTTTTTCTTATTTGATAGGGCGGTGCTAGGTGCCGGTGGCACCTGTTTAGCACGGACCGAAGTGGAACGTAGATGCCTGTCAGTCCAGTGGCACTGCGGACGAAAGTTAAAAGTAAATTAAAATAAATAAGATGGTGAGTGAACGGATTTGAATGCAGAGAAACGAAGAAAAAAACGACTGAGAAATCTGGTGTGCATAGTATATTGTTCGCTGCAGCTTTTGATCGTTCTTGCGTTATTTCAGGGGATGGGGAGTTTGCTGCATAAGCTGGTTCCGGCAGGTATTGACCTTTCACAGATTGAGGGGAAGATCGTGGCTGTTGACGACGAGCAGGAGAATAAGGATAAGTTAGATGAGAATAAACTGATCGTATGCTTAGATGCCGGACATGGTGGAAAGGATAACGGGTCTGATTACAGGCTTCGTTATGAGAAAAATGATAATTTAAAAATCACACAGGCAGTGGCGGCATATCTTGCTGACAAAGAAAATATTCAGGTCATTATGACACGTTCCGATGATACATTTTTATCATTGGAGGAACGGACATCTTTTGCAAATCAGAATAATGCCGATTATTTTGTGTCACTGCATCGCAATACGGGTGAAGGAAATGGTGTGGAGACCTGGATCCGCAGTGACGCGGATGACAAGACACAGGCGCTTGCAAAAAATATTATGGACAACCTGGATGCTGCCGGGATCTCGAGAAACCGTGGTGTAAAAAAAGGAACACAAAAGAGCGAGAGCAAAGATTACTATGTAAATCTGCACACGAACATGCCGGCATGTATTGTCGAACTTGGTTTTATGAACAGTCCGACGGACAATCAGCTGTTTGATGCGAACGTTGAAAATTATGCAAAAGCGATTGGGGATGCAGTATTAAAAACATATGAGGCTTATGGAAAAGACGGAGCAGATGCTACAGAATCCGTCGAGGATGTCCCGGGCACGGAAGAACAGATAAGTACGGAAACTGGCGAAGGTACGACCGGACAGGTGTTGCAGAATACACAGATTGAAAATGTTTCTTCATTGGATGCCACCAGTCATGACTGGGGACTTGGCAGCCATACCGATGATGAAAACCGTCCGTTAGATGCCGTTAATGCACAGGAGACATATGGAAAATACAATGCGTACTTTATTGGTGATGACACGAAGGATATTTATCTGACCTTTGATGAAGGTTATGAATACGGACAGACTGAGAGCATTTTAAATACCCTAAAGGAAAAAGGGGTGTCCGCCACATTTTTCGTGACAGAGCCGTATGCGAAAGATAATCCGGATCTGGTAAGACGTATGATCGATGAGGGACATGTGTTAGGAAACCACAGCGTGACACATCCTTCCGCGGGTATGCCTTCCTTATCATTGGATAAACAGGAAAATGAGGTGACAGAGAACCATGCCTATATCAAGGAAAATTTCGGATATGACATGTATCTGTTCCGTTATCCGACCGGAAGATTCAGCGAGCAGTCACTTGCCCTGTTAAATAACTGTAATTACAAGAGTATTTTCTGGAGTTTTGCATATCTGGATTATGATGTCAATAATCAGCCGGATCATGCATCGAGTCTGCAGAAGATGAAAGATAAACTTCATCCGGGTGCAATTTATCTGCTCCATGCGGAGTCAGAGACAAATGCAGCAGTGCTGGGAGATTTTATTGATGCCGTGAGAGCTGCAGGGTATGGGTTTAAGAATTTTTAATAGAATATTTTCAGGAGAAAGCAGGGAACGTCAGAATGATTTGACGCTCCCTGCTTTTTTCAGAAATGTGGGTTGTCAGTTTAGCTAGCATCACTTTACCTTGATAACCATTTATTTTGATAAAGTGATGACACGCAGTATAAAAAATGATACAATATTTTTGTATGCATATATGTACGCTTAGAATTTTCTAAATGAAGAATTCTAGGAGTACATGAAAAAAGGGAAATGAAATAAAAAAGAAGGCGCTGAATTTGAAAGTGACAAAAATGATAAGCAGGAAAATGGCAGGCGGCATATTATTGGGCTTTCTGGCTGTGGCAGGCATTGTGACAGGCAGTCAGGGAAGTGTGACAGTTTATGCGGCAGAGGAATTACAGGGAAGTGGAACAGCAGAAGATCCGTATGTGATCACCGGTTCGGAGGATCTGTGGAAGTTTGCAGAGATCGTAAAAGCATCCTCGGATAGAAATGAATGTGCGAAAGTTGCAGATGGTGTAACAGAGATCGATACAACAGTACGTGGAGAAAAGAAAGACTTAACATGGAATCCGATCGGAGATTCCTCCGGTTCCTATAAAGGAGTCTTCGATGGTAACGGAGCAGAGATCACGATCCATGCGGACAGAAGCATTAACAATAATGCCGGTTTGTTTGGCATACTAGGCAGTGGCGGAGAGATAAGAAATGTCACCACTGCAGGAAGTTCTAAAGGCTGGGATAGTGTAGGAGGTATCTGTGGTCAGGCATGTAGTGATGCAAAAATCGTAAACTGTAACAATAAAGCAGATATAACCGCACAAGGAGGTCAGGCAGGAGGTTTGGCTGGATATGCAAGCAGTGCACAGATCGAATCCGATACCTCGATCAGTAATACAGGTGCAGTTACAGGGACAGCGAATGTAGGTGGACTTGTCGGTCAGGCTAGTGGTGGAATGAAGGTGATCGTCCATGAGGGTATTCTCAATTCTGGAGCTATAACTGCTAAATCAAGTGGATATGTCGGAGGTTTGATCGGATATGCAGATCTTGCGTCCATTCAAGCGGATGCGGATATTATCAATACGGGTAAGATATCTAGTATGGTAAGCAATACTTCTATGGGAGCAGGCGGATTGATCGGATATGGAATTGATACATCTATAATTTCCCAGAATGGAATGTTACAGAATAAAGGAGAAGTGACAGCAGCAATTACAAGTGTTGGTGGTATTGGAGGGCATATGACAAGTTCTGATAACAGTAACTGTCAAATTCAGGCAGCAAAGGGCGTGATCAATACCGGCAGGATCATAGGTAAAAATAGTGTCGGTGGAGTTGTCGGGGAGTATGCATATTCTGCACCGATGACTTCTACGGATGGATTCATTTTAAATAAGGGAGCTGTGGAAGGAAATGGAGATAATGTCGGCGGTGTGATCGGAAGAATGGGCAGCAATTCAGATGGTAGTAAATATGGAAATATGGGAGATGTCACGAATACAGGTAAGTATACCGGCGGCGTGATCGGATCATGGGACAGCAATAAAACCAGTTTAGAAAATGCATTCAATACAGGAAATGTGGTAGTGACAGGTGAAGATGCCGCAGACGTTGGTGGTATTGCAGGAAGATTTACGGGTGTCAATATTAAGAATTGCTATCATACAACGGAGTATCCGCTGATCGGTAACGGAGAAGCTGAGAAAGACGAGATCACCGGCAAGATATCGAATTGTTACTGTATGGAGAAGAATACGTTACCATGGGACGGCGAGATTACAAAGACAACGAAAGCATTCACGGATGGAGAGGTTGCATATCTTCTGGATGGAAGTGGAGATAGCAGGAGGGCTGAATTGTTCTGGGGACAGAAGATCGGAACAGATCAGACTCCGGTATTGGGCGGTATGACTGTATATCAGGATGGCAGCATATACAGTAATGCAGACGGACATCACTATGGTGCACCACAGTATACATGGAGCGAGAGCGATATGAGCTGTACGGCACGCAGGATATGTGAGGGATGTGAAAATGAAGAAAGCGAAACTGTAACTGCATCTTATACAGAGGAAAAAGCAGGATGTGAAACAAACGGCAAGAAAGAGTACAAAGCAGAATTTAAAAATCCATCATTTGAGGTTCAGACAAAGACGATCATGACGGATTCACTTGGACATGATGTAACAGATGCAGTCTGGTCAAAGGATGAAAAGGCACATTGGAAAGATTGTAAAAATGGATGTGGAAAGAAATTAGAACAGGCAGAGCATACATTTCAGACGATCATCGACCGGCAGGCAACAGAAAGTACCGAAGGCAGCAGCCATGAGGAATGCAGCGTATGCGGCTATCAGAAAGCAGCAGTTGTGATCCCGGTGACCGGGAAGGAAGAAACAACAAATGAACAGCCGTCCAATACAAATACACTTACCGTCGGACAGGTTGTTGTGAATAAGGCAGATGGATCGTTCTATACCATCAAGAAGAATGCCGGTAAAGTCCATGAGGTAGAATACAAGGCACCGAAAAACAAAAAACAGACAAAGATCGCTGTGCCGGATTCTATCAAAATTAATGGTGCGACCTATAAAGTAACATCGATCGCAAAGAGTGCATTTAAGAATAATAAGAAACTAAAGACGGTTACGATCGGTAAGAATGTATCAAAGATCGGAGAAAATGTCTTTTCCGGATGCAAGAAGTTAAAGACAATTACGATAAAATCTACAAAACTGAAAGCAAAGACACTTTCTAAGAGTACATTTAAAGGAATCACAAAAGCAACCACGGTCAAAGTACCGAAGAAGAAATTATCCGCTTATAAGAAATTATTTAAGAGCAGGGGACTTTCTTCCAAAGTAAAAGTAAAGGCATATTAAAGTAAGACAGACAACGTTACAGTATACAGGTTTTCCTGCGGACTGTAGCGTTGTTTTTTTCTGGTGCAATCTATGGCAGGATAGGTATAGAATATTTTCAGAAGAAATGGTAAAATGAAATCGGTCAATCCGTGCAGAGATGCGTGTGGCTCCGGCTGCATTACCTGCGACACTTTTTTCAATAGCGTAGGCTTAGCGGTGTTATCGTGAGGTAGCGGATGACCTTTTTATGTATTGCTCTAGGAAAAGAGGTAGATCAGGCAATCAAAGAGGGGAATAAAGCATTATTGGGTACGCTAAAAGAACTTAGCTTAAAAAAGCGGAACAGATTGCAATTTCTAAATTATGTTTGTATAGGGAGGATGACGATATGGGTAAGATTATCTTGTATCATGGGAGTCCTGACAAAGAAATAAAGCCAGCTTTTGGATTGGGAGAAAACCGGCATGATTACGGAAAAGGCTTTTATTTGACGGAAAATATTGATCTTGCAAAAGAATGGGCGGTTTGCAGACCGGATGAGACAAATGGCTGGGTTCATAAATATGAGTTGGATATGGAAGGACTGAAAGTACTTGATTTCCAGAAATATAGCATTTTATCATGGCTGGCTGAATTAATGAAACACAGGGATGCAGCAGACTCTAAGCGTTACAGAATGTTGTCGCAGAAGTTTATTGCAAAATATGGTATCGAAACAAGCGGATATGATGTGATAAAAGGATGGAGAGCGGATGCATCGTACTTTTATATTGCAAAAGCGTTTGTCAGAGATGAAATTGATGTGGAAATTTTAGAAGAGCTCCTTTTGTTGGGAGGTTTGGGAATACAGTATTGTATTAAATCAGAACTGGCATATTCGAGGCTGTCTGAGAGAAAAGAAGAACTTATTTCCGTGGAATATGACGAGTTTAATGAAAAATACAATGAACGCGATGTGACAGCAAGGAAAAGGATGAAAGAATTGATTGACTCTGATGCAAATAAAGTAACCAATGTGTTTAGTACACTTTTATGAGGAGAGAAAAATGCGGGCATATTCAGAGACATATTTAGATGATGTGGTAGAGAGTCAGGGAAAACTGTTTGATTTTGTAGCGCAGACATTTCCTGAAAATGATACAACGGATTTTATAGAAGCGTATATGAAAAGTAAAACCAGAAAATATATCGATGAGTCGATGGCGTATGTTAATACCATGGATGCTAAAGAATTATGGAGATATTTTTCGGATACAGAAAAGTATAAATTGAAAGCTGGAAAGGCTTTAGAAGGGTTTATGCCGGACTGGATTGGCGAGTTTTATGCGTATTATCAATGGTACTATAATATTCCAAGCTCGGAGGTGATAGAAAAAGTACCGTTAAATTTTTTGATGAAAGCGTATCACGGACTGCATGACTTAGAGCTTGATCTGGCAGTAAAAAAGGTAGGTGCAGCATAAAATGGATATTTTATGTTTTCATAATCCTGATGAGGAAAATGGATACTTGAGTAACTGGTATATGTCACAGTTTGATGTAAATGGAATCGGATTTTCATCTATGGAGCAATATATGATGTATAAAAAGGCAGTTTGTTTCAGAGACGATGTGATTGCTGAAAAGATATTGGAAACAGATGAGGTTGGATCTATAAAAGAACTGGGACGTATGGTGGCAGGCTATAATGAAAATTACTGGAATGGTATAAGGCAGATTGTAGTTTATGAAGGGCTTATAGCAAAATTTTCCCAAAATGATAAATTGAGGGAAGGTTTGTTACATACGAAAGATCAAATCCTTGCAGAATGTGCGGTAAAAGACAGAATTTGGGGGATTGGATTATCTATGAAAGATCCAGATCGGATGGATTTGAGCAAATGGAGAGGTCAAAACTTATTAGGATACACATTGATGATGATAAGAGACAGGTTGTAAATGTTATTACTTATCTGAAATATTCTTATGAAGAAGGATATGTAAAAGTAAAGGCATACTAAAGTAAGACAGACAACGTTACAGTATACAGGTTTTTCTGCGGACTGTAGTGTTGTTTTTTTAATTCATAGGATTCGGGTGTCAAAATTTGGAAGCCACCTTTTGACACCCGAATCTTCATAGGAAAATTACGTCCATGAATTAAAAAATCTTCGCATTCCTGTGATAGCAATCAGACAATTCTAAACAAATTCTAAAAAATTGGCACACTGGTATGACCAGAATTTATTGACACAACCACCCTAAAATGATAGAATTTATCTATAAGTAACAGATAAGGCGAAAAATGTTACAAAAGAAATGGAGATTATCATGGGAAATGTACGGATTCTGGAAGTAAAACAGAGCATTTTCGAGAGCAATGACAAGCAGGCAGCATTGCTTCGCGAAGAACTGAAAAAAGACGGCGTGTTCTTGTTGAACCTGATGTCATCGCCTGGATCAGGCAAGACAACGACGCTGACACGCACGATCGAGGCACTGAAAGATGACTTGAAGATCGGTGTCATGGAGGCAGATATCGACTCTGACGTGGATGCGGAAACAATTTTAAAGACCGGAGCAAAGGCAATCCAGCTTCATACAGGCGGCATGTGTCATCTGGATGCAGATATGACGAGACAGGGATTAAAAGGACTTGGAACAGATGATGTGGAACTGGTTATTTTAGAGAATGTCGGCAATCTGGTATGTCCAGCGGAGTTCGATACGGGTGCAGTGAAAAATGCGATGATCTTATCCGTACCGGAAGGACATGACAAACCTTTAAAATACCCGCTGATGTTTTCCATCTGCGATGTCGTGCTGATCAACAAGATCGATGTGATGCCATATTTTGATTTTGACTTAGAGCAGTGTAAAAAGAACATCCTGATGCGCAATCCGAATGCAAAGATCATCCCGATCTGTGCAAAGACAGGTGAAGGTATGGAAGAATGGGCAGACTGGCTGAAAAAAGAGACCGCTGCATGGAGAGAGGAGGAACACGCATGAAAAAGTTTGAGTACACACCACCGGAACAGCCGAGAGAGCTGATCTTAAAATTAAGACAGAAGATCACCGACCGTATCGGTCATACAGTGACAGCCGAAGATCCGGAATATTATGGACTAGAAGCACTTGTGACGGACGAGATGGCAGAGGTTGCATTGAAAATGAAAGTGCGCAAACCGATGACATTAGCACAGATTGTAAAAGCAACCGGAAAAGAAGAGAAAGTGTTAGAAGAATTGTTGCAGGAGATGAGCAATATCGGTCTTTTGGAATACAACTGGGAAAATCCAAAGCATGAGAAACAGTATGTTCTTCCGATGTATGTACCGGGAAGTGCAGAGTTCTTTAATATGAAGTTAGACCAGATCAAAGAGCACCCGGAAGTTGCATCATTCTTTGAGCGCATGGCATTTTTACCATTGCAGAAAGTAACACCGATGGTACCGCCAGGAGGCGCTGGAATCGGTATGCACGTTATCCCGGTTGAGAAAGCGATCGAGACGGAAAATGAGTCTGTCAGTGTCGAGCATATTTCCCACTGGCTGGATAAATATGATGGAAAATATGCAGCAGGTCCGTGTTCCTGCCGTTATTCCCGCGGTGTTTTGGGCGAGGGATGCGCGGATGATCCGGAAGACTGGTGTATCGGTGTCGGCGATATGGCTGACTATTTAGTCGAGACAAACAAGGGACATTACATTACACGCGAAAAGGTAATGGAAATCTTACAGCGTGCGGAGGACAACGGATTTGTTCATCAGATCACAAACATTGACGGCGAGGACAAGATTTTTGCCATCTGTAACTGTAATGTAAATATCTGTAATGCACTTCGTACCTCACAGTTATTTAACACACCGAACATGTCACGTTCTGCTTATGTGGCAAAGGTTGAAACAAAGGACTGTGTTGCATGTGGACGCTGCGTAGAGTACTGTCCGGCGGGTGCCGTAAAAATGGGTCAGAAACTCTGTACGAAAGATGGAACCATCACCTATCCGAAACACGAGCTGCCGGATAATACCAAGTGGGGACCGGAAAAATGGGATATGGATTACCGTGATAACAACCGCATCAACTGTTATGATACCGGAACGGCACCGTGTAAGACGGCATGTCCGGCACATATCGCAGTACAGGGATACTTAAAGATGGCGGCACAGGGACGATACACAGATGCCCTTGCCCTGATCAAAAAGGAAAATCCGTTCCCGGCAGTCTGCGGACGTGTCTGCAACCACCGCTGTGAGGATGCATGTACAAGAGGAACTGTGGACCAGGCAGTTGCGATCGATGATGTCAAGAAATTTATCGCAGAACTGGATCTGAATTCAGATACACGTTACATTCCACCGGTCGTACAGCCGTCAAACCGTGGAACTTTCCCACAGAAGATTGCAATCATTGGTGGTGGCCCGGCTGGTTTAAGCTGTGCGTTTTATTTGGCAACCAGAGGTTACAAACCGACTGTATTTGAGAAAAATGAGCGCCCGGGCGGTATGCTCGTTTACGGTATTCCTTCTTTTAAATTAGAGAAAAATGTTGTGGATGCTGAAATCGAAGTGATGCGTGAACTTGGTGTGGATATCAAATGCGGCGTGGAAGTTGGAAAAGATATTTCGTTAGACGAACTGCGCACGCAGGGATATCAGGCATTTTATATTGCAATCGGCTGCCAGGGAAGCCGCAAAGCCGGCATTCCGGGCGAGGATGCCGCGGGTGTAATGAGTGCGGTTGATTTCTTACATATCGTATCCGGTGGAAACGAAGACTACCGCGTGGATGGCAGATCTGTTGTCATCGGTGGCGGTAACGTGGCAATCGATGTGGCACGTACAGCGGCACGCTGTGGTTCCAACGAAGTTTCCATGTTCTGCTTAGAGTCTGAAAAAGAGATGCCGGCATCCAAAGATGAGGTGGAAGAAGTCAAAGAAGAGGGAGCTGCCGTTCACTGTGGCTGGGGTCCGAAAGAGATTTTGACAGAAAACGGTAAAGTGCGTGGCATCGTGCTGAAAAAATGTGTTTCCGTCAAAGATGAGACTGGACGTTTTAACCCACAGTTCGATGAGAATGAGACAATGACCGTGGAATGTGAGCATGTATACTTAAGTATTGGACAGAGCATTCTCTGGGGTGACCTTTTGGCAGGCTCTAAAGTGAAACTTGGAAGAGGAAACGGAGCAGTAGCAGATCCGCTTACTTACCAGACCGCAGAACCGGATATCTTTGTCGGTGGAGATGTCTATACCGGACCGAGTTTTGCAATCAATGCGATCGCAGCCGGAAAAGAAGGTGCAGAGTCCATTCACCGTTTTGTACATGAAAACGCAAGCATGACGATCGGAAGAAACCGCCGTCAGTTTATCGAACTGGATAAGGAAAATCTTGCCCTGGAAGAATATGACAGTGCAAAGAGACAGCGTCCTGCAATGGATGACAAGATTGATGCGCACAGATCATTCCGCGATGCACACAGGACACTGACCGAAGAGCAGGTGAAGATCGAGACTGCGCGTTGTCTTGGATGTGGAGCTTCCGTGGTCGATCCGAACAAGTGTATCGGCTGTGGTGTCTGCACGACAAAGTGTGAATTTGATGCGATCCATCTGCACCGCGAGCTGCCGGAGTGCAGCCGTATGGTAAAAGCGGAGGACAAGATGAAGGCAATTCTTCCTTATATGTTAAAACGTGAAGTGAAGATCCGTTTTGGAAAAAAGGAGAAATAAAGCGAATGCATGAACTTGGAATCGTATTTCATGTGATCAAAAGCGTGGAGGAGATCGCGCAGGAAAATGAACTGACAAAGGTTTCGGCTGTGACACTTTCCATCGGGGAAGTGTCCGGCATCGTGCCGTCTTATCTCACAGACTGCTGGCGCTGGGCGGCGGACCGCACAGAGGTTTTATCCGGCAGTGAGTTAAATATCGAGACAATCCATGCAGTGACACATTGTGATGACTGTGGCTGCGAATATGATACCGTAGCACATGGTAAGATCTGCCCGGAGTGCGGCGGGGAACATACCTGGCTTTTATGTGGAAATGAGACGATGATCAAAGAGATCGAGGTGCCGGAGGAAGAGCCGGTGCCGTAAAGAGTAACATTTTTGTTACTGTTCACTCGCAAGTTTGACACTTGCTGTCAAGCTGTGCGCCAAAGACTATATCATGCCAGATTACAGCCCCATGCATCGAAGATGCATTTAAAATGGGCTGTAATCGTTACTGCTCACACAGTATGTGTGAACAGTAACACATTTTTTGTATTTTATATCGTACAGAATCGAAACATAATTGCAATTCTTAAAAAATCATGATACCCTTTGTATACATAATACTTATATAGGCAAAAAATTTTGCTGTATAATTTTTGTGTATGCAGAGGGTATTGTTATAATAAGAAATTTGCCCGTAAAATGCATCTAAATTGAGATTGTAAATCTTTGCAAAGAGCACACGTAAAGTCCTTTTTGCACAAGATTGTTTATTAGAAAAAGAAAAGACGCTGACATCAAAAGAATCACTTGAGATGAAAGGTATGGCATAAATGGAAAATGTAAGAGGCGCAATGCGACTCTTATTAGGCTGTACCTGAAATTAGGGGTACAGTTTTTTTTATTCCAAAATCTGTATCATAGATTCGTGTATGCAAATCATATAAATTTGATAATCAGGGAGGAAACGAATGGATACAAGAGTAGCTTTGATCGGGATCATCGTTGAAAATATGGATTCCACGCCGGAATTAAATAAACTTTTGCATGAATACGGCTCGTATATTATCGGACGGATGGGTCTGCCATACCGTGAGCGGAATGTGCATATCATCAGCGTTGCAATCGATGCGCCGCAGGATGTTATCAATGCACTTTCCGGGAAAATCGGCAGACTTGATGGAATCACGGCAAAGACGGTGTATTCGAATGTTGGCATGGCATAAGCTGGCGTGGATATGAATTGAAAATATACACATTGGGCAAAATCAAAAGAAATATATGTCGGATGCCCAATCTCACTAGCAGAAAGACCATTATGATCGGACAGGGATAAATTTATGTTACAAAACCAGAGAACACCAGACAAAAACAAACAGAAAAACTATGGCATGTCAGCGCAGAATTTTAAAAATCTGTCAGAGACAATAGAAAAGACAGCAGATATCACAAAAGAACAGCTTGCATTTCTTCTTGCCACAGAGGACGATGCGATGATACAGGATTTAAAACAGCGTGCGCGGAACACAGGTGACCGCATCTATGGAAAAAATGTCTACATCCGCGGACTGATTGAGTTCACAAATTACTGCAAAAATGACTGCCTTTACTGTGGAATCCGCAGAAGTAACTGCCACGCAGACCGCTACCGGCTGACGGAAGAAGAGATTCTTTCCTGCTGTAAAATCGGATATGAGCTGGGATTTTGCACCTTTGTACTGCAGGGTGGGGAGGATGGATTTTATACCGATGAAAAGATCTGTCAGATCGTTTCAAAGATAAAGGCAGAATATCCCGACTGTGCGGTGACACTTTCTATCGGAGAAAAATCAAGAGAGAGCTATCAGGCATATTTTGATGCGGGGGCAGACCGGTATCTGCTGCGCCACGAGACGGCAGATGAGGCACATTATAAGAAACTGCACCCGGCAGAGATGTCCTATCAGAACCGGATGCGCTGTCTTAGAGATTTAAAAGAAATCGGATATCAGACCGGATGCGGATTTATGGTAGGTTCGCCTTATCAGACCGTAGATACCCTGTGGGAAGATCTGCAGTTTATCCGTAGATTGAAACCGCAGATGGTCGGTATTGGTCCGTTTATCCCGCAGAAAGATACGCCGTTTGGTACTGAGACAGCGGGCACTATGGAGATGACACTGCGGCTGCTTTCCATTATCAGACTGATCCATCCGCATGTACTTCTCCCGGCGACCACAGCGCTTGGAACGATTCATCCCAAGGGCAGGGAGCTTGGAATTTTAGCGGGAGCAAATGTCGTCATGCCGAATTTATCCCCGGTTGCCGTGCGGGAGAAATATAAATTATATGATAATAAGATCTGCACTGGTGACGAGGCAGCAGAGTGCCGCTTCTGCATGCAGAAACGAATGGAAAGCATTGGCTATCAGGTAGCCGTAAACAGGGGCGATTTTCAGCCATAAGAAAGCAGAATGGAAAGTATCAGCCATCTGTGAGACAGAACGGGCGGACATAAGATAACTTCAGAAATCACTAATTGACAAAAAGCCAGCAGACTTAAGGCGGATCTACTGGTTTTATACGACAGTTCTGCAAAAAGAGCAGTCTGTCGTCCATATAAAAATACACTAACCGGAAAGCAAGCGGGCGCAAACTGACCGGAAAGAAAGGAAGAATGTATGTATAACGCAAAATCATTAAAAGCAGAAGAGTTTATTTCAGATGAGGAGATCAGAGAGACACTTGCCTATGCAGATGCCAACAAGGACAATGTGGCACTGATCGATGAGATCATCGAGAAGGCAAAATTAAGAAAGGGCTTAAATCATAGGGAGGCATCTGTCCTCTTAGCATGTGAGATCCCTGAAAAAATCCAGGAAGTTTATGCACTTGCAGAGCAGATCAAAAAAGATTTTTACGGAAACCGTATCGTATTGTTTGCACCGCTTTATTTGTCAAACTACTGCGTGAACGGCTGTGTATACTGTCCGTATCATCTGAAAAACAAACACATTGCAAGAAAGAAACTGACGCAGGAAGACATCGTAAAAGAAGTTACTGCATTGCAGGATATGGGACATAAACGTCTTGCCATTGAGGCGGGCGAAGATCCGGTCAACAACCCGATCGAATATATCTTAGAGTGCATCAAGACCATCTACAGCATCAAACATAAAAACGGTGCAATCCGCCGTGTCAATGTCAATATTGCTGCAACGACCGTGGAAAATTACCGCAAATTAAAAGAAGCTGGAATCGGAACTTATATCCTGTTTCAGGAGACTTACCATAAAGAAAGCTATGAAAAACTGCATCCGACCGGACCGAAACACGATTACGCATATCACACAGAAGCGATGGACCGTGCAATGGAGGGCGGAATTGATGATGTAGGACTTGGCGTATTGTTTGGACTTGACCTTTACCGTTATGAGTTTGCAGGACTTTTGATGCACGCAGAACACTTAGAGGCAGTACATGGAGTCGGACCGCATACTATCAGTGTACCGCGAATCAAGCATGCAGATGACATTGATCCGTCTGCATTTGACAATGGCATCTCTGACGACACATTTGCAAAGATCTGTGCGCTGATCCGTGTTTCCGTGCCATATACCGGAATGATCATCTCAACAAGAGAGAGCCAGGAAGTGAGAAACAAAGTCCTTCCGCTTGGCGTTTCCCAGATCAGCGGTGCATCAAAAACAAGCGTCGGCGGCTACGCAGAGCCGGAAAAAGAAGGAGAAGTGACCAGCGAGCAGTTTGATGTCAGCGACCAGAGAACCTTAGATGAAGTTGTGAACTGGCTGATCAAACTGGGGTATATCCCAAGTTTCTGTACTGCATGTTACCGCGAGGGAAGAACCGGTGACCGTTTTATGGCACTTTGTAAAAACATGCAGATCTTAAACTGCTGTCACCCGAATGCGCTGATGACATTAAAAGAATATCTGGAAGATTATGCAAGCGAAGAGACAAAACGTCTTGGTATGGAGCTGATCGACAGAGAACTTGAAAAAATTCCGAATCCGAAAGTAAAACAGACTGCATACGAGCACATCCACGATATCGCAGAGGGAAAACGTGATTTAAGATTTTAAGAGAAGAAAAACGGGATGCATATCTTAAATGGACAAACAGAAAGCAGAGCGGGAAAATTCGTGCTGCCGGGTAGATTGTCCGAAAGGAGTACTATGGCAGGAACACTAAATGATACACCAGGCGTCTGCATATTGGTGTGTTCGGGAAAACAAACAGCGGGAAATCTTCTTTTATCAACGCCTTCACACATCAGGAAGTCTCCATTGTTGCAGATGTTGCCGGAACGACGACGGACCCGGTCTATAAGCCGATGGAGATCAGTCCGCTTGGTCCCTGCGTGATTATTGACACAGCGGGATTTGATGATGAGACTGAGCTTGGGGAACGCCGTGTGGAGAAAACGAAACTTGCAGCGGAAAAGGCGGATATCGCTGTGATCGTGGTATCTGGCGCGGATGCCTGCAGAGAGGATGCTTCAGAAACGAAAGATGCAAAAGAAAAATTACAACAGTCGTCCGAGAAAAATCAGGAGAACTTACCGGATCTCACAGAAGAATTAAAGTGGTATCAGTTTCTGAAAGAAAAAAATACGCCTGTTTTGTTCCTCGTCGGGAAAGCAGATATTGATCCGCATACGGACGAACTTGCTTCTTATATTAAAGAAAAAACAGGAAAACAGGCGCTCGCAGTCAGTGCCAAAACGGGGGCAGGGATCGACGCAGTCAGGGAAGAACTCGCCCGCCTTGTGCCGGAAAATTACGGAGATAGGCTGATCACGGGAGATCTCGTCACAGAAGAAGATTTCGTCTTACTGGTCATGCCGCAGGATATCCAGGCGCCGAAAGGACGTCTGATCCTGCCGCAGGTGCAGACATTACGGGAACTTTTGGATAAAAAGTGCCTGGTCATGAGTGTGACAACGGATAAACTATTGCCGGCACTTGCAGCCTTAAAAGAACCGCCGAAACTGATCATCACAGACTCACAGGTATTCGGCTATGTGTATGAGCACAAGCCGAAAGAGAGCATGCTGACCTCATTTTCTGTTTTGTTTGCAGCGTATAAAGGAGATCTTCCTTACTATGTGGAAGGTGCAAAAATGTTAGATTCCCTGACAAATGAATCGCATGTTCTGATCGCAGAATGCTGCAGCCATGCGCCACTGCAGGAAGATATCGGAAGAGTCAAAATCCCGCGCATGTTAAAAAAGCGCGCAGGAGAGGGCATTACCGTAGACATCGTGAGTGGAACGGATTTTCCACAGGATTTATCCGGCTATGATCTGATCATCCAGTGCGGTGCATGCATGTTTAACCGCAAATATGTGATGTCGCGGATCGACCGTGCCAAAAAACAGCAGGTTCCGATGACAAATTATGGGGTGACGATCGCACATCTGACCGGAATACTTGATAAAATTTCAATGTAGATAGTTTGTCAGACAGATATATAATAAGAAGATACGATAAGAGAGTGTAAGCCCGCAGAGAACCGGTGATGGTTTCCTGCGAGCTTGTTCAGACTAAAGCAGATACGTTTTCTTACCGATAATAGCTTATATAACTAGAAGTAGTTATGAAAAGAGGAAATAAGAACTTTTACATGTGGGAATGAGGAGCAAAATGAACGATTTTAATTATTATGCACCGACAAAAGTTGTTTTCGGAAAAGGTGCGGAACAAAAAGTTGGAAACCTGATAAAAGAACAGAACTGTAAAAAGGTTCTCATCCATTATGGAAGCGGCAGTGCCAGACGCTCCGGTCTGTTAGACAGGATCGAGGCGATCTTTGATAAAGAGGGGATCACTTACGTCGAATTGGGCGGTGTAGTTCCAAACCCGAGACTTTCTCTGGTGTATGAAGGAATCGCACTCTGTAAAAAAGAAAATGTCGATTTCATCCTTGCCGTCGGCGGCGGAAGTGTCATTGATTCCGCAAAGGCGATCGGATATGGTGTTGCAAATGAAGGAGACGTGTGGGATTTCTTTGATTTTAAACGGAAACCGACTGCATGTCTGCCGATCGGTGTAGTGCTTACGATCGCGGCGGCGGGAAGTGAGATGAGCGGTTCCTGCGTAATAACAAAGGAAGATGGCGGCATGAAGAGAGGATGCACGACCGATTACAGCCGATTAAAGTTTGCTGTTTTAGATCCGGAGCTTACGATGACGCTTCCACCGTATCAGACAGCATGCGGATGCACGGATATCCTGATGCATACGATGGAACGCTATTTCAACCACAGTGACAACATGGAACTGACGGATGGAATCAGTGAAGCACTGATGCGTACGGTGATCAGAAATGCAAAAATCCTTGTAAAAGAGCCGGAAAATTATGATGCGCGCGCGGAAGTCATGTGGGCGGGAAGTCTTTCCCATAATGGACTGACCGGCTGCGGAACGGATGGTGGTGACTGGGCAACGCACAAATTAGAACACGAGCTTGGTGGAATGTTTGATGTGGCACATGGAGCAGGGCTTGCCGCGATCTGGGGAAGCTGGGCACGCTATGTCTGCGGGGAGCGTATTGAACGATTTGTGCAGTTTGCAGAGCACGTTATGGGTGTGGAGCCGCAGGAGACAGAAGACGGCAGAGGCAGGCATTGCTGCAATGGAGGATTTTTACCGGGAAATCCATATGCCGACATCATTAACGGAACTTGGCATTGCGCCGACAGAAGAACAGATAAAAGAACTGGCAGAAAAGTGTAATGCGGCAGTCAGAGGCAATCTTGGAAAAGTAAAGCATCTGGATGTGGAAGATATGATCGCAATCTATACGGCAGCAAAATAATATTTTTATAGAAATTCAGGTATAAGCACGATAAAAAACAGCATGAGAAAGCCCCTGCAAAACTCGTATCTACAGGTTTTGCAGGGGCTTGTATTCTGTAAAAATTATTTTGCTAAAAGCATCATGATCTGATTGCTGCGCTGTACAAATTTTGCCATAGCGTCAACAGACAGCGGCTGGTTGGAAAGCATTGCAAGATCGTAAAGCTGTTCACAGAACATCGGAACATGCTCGGAATCTTTGTGCTCAAAGATATATTTTACAAGTTCATTGTTTGCATTTAAGGTCAGGGTCTGATCCGCAGCAAACATGTTCGGATCCATGCCGCCCATGCCGTTCATTGCATACATCTTCATCATATCCTGCATACGTCTGCCTTCCTCGGAAAGCGTGATGACAGAAGCGATATCCGCATTTTTCAGCTTCTCAACTTTGACAGTCAGTTTATCGTTGTTTAAAGCTTTTTTAAACACATCAGTCAGGGTATCTGTCTCAGCCTTTAAGTCCTCAGCGGAAGTCTCGTCCTTTAAGGATTCTGTGACATCTGCATCAATACGCATGAATTTATAATGCTCATTGCGCTGCTCAAGCTGTGAGATGAAGGAAGTATCAATGTTGTGGTCTAAGATGACAGCGTCCATGTTCTGCTCTTTGAACATCTTAATGTACTGACCCTGCTGAAGTTTGTCAGTTACATAGTAGATTACCTTGCGCTCATCTTTTTCCTCAGTATTCTCATCTGCTGCATCGGTGCTTTCCTTTTTGATTGGATTGCCGTCAGCATCTAATACCTCAGCTTCATCTTTGTTTTCGTCTTTCTTTTCTTCCTCTTTGACTAAGAGTTCCGGAAGAGTGAGATATTTATCATCCAGATTCTTGAACAGGATGTAATCGTTCATCTTGTCACAGAACTTGGTATCTTTCAGACAGCCGAATTTGATGAACGGGCTGATGTCGTCCCAGTATTTCTCGTAATTTTCTTTATCCGTCTTGCACATACCGATCAGCTTGTCAGCTACTTTCTTGGTGATGTACTCGGAGATCTTCTTTACAAAACCATCGTTCTGCAGTGCACTTCTGGATACGTTAAGCGGCAGATCCGGGCAGTCGATCACACCTTTTAAGAGCATTAAGAATTCAGGAATGACTTCCTTGATGTTATCGGCGATAAATACCTGATTGTTGTAAAGTTTGATGGTTCCCTCAATGGAATCATACTCGGTATTGATCTTCGGGAAGTACAGGATACCCTTTAAGTTGAACGGATAGTCCATATTCAAGTGGATCCAGAACAATGGTTCTTTGTAATCTAAGAATACTTTGCGGTAAAATGCTTTGTATTCTTCGTCGGTGCATTCGTTCGGACTCTTTGCCCAGAGAGGGTTGGTATCGTTTAATGGAACCGGACGCTTTACGATCTTTAATTTATCTTTTGCAGGAGAAACTTCAACAACTTCTTTTTCGCCGTTTTCGTTTTCTTTCTCCTCTGTTTTTGCTTCCTCATGGATCGTCTCAACGACGGTGTCTGTGTCTAATTTATCAGCGGCGTCGATCGTCTCATATTCTGTCTCAGCGTTTGCCTTCTCAAGGAAGATCGGAGTCGGCATGAAAGAGCAGTACTTTTCGATGACTTCTCTTGCACGGTACTCGTTGGAAAATTCAACGGAATCCTCGTTTAAGAAAAGGGTGATTTCTGTACCGACGCCTTCTTTGGTGCCATCAGCCATATCAAATTCAGTACCGCCGTCGCAGGACCAGTGAACAGCCGTTGCGCCGTCTTTGTAGGATAATGTATCGATCGTTACCTGATCAGCTACCATGAATGCGGAATAGAAGCCAAGTCCGAAGTGACCGATGATCTGATCGTCGTTTGCTTTGTCTTTGTATTTTTCAATGAAATCTGTTGCGCCGGAAAATGCGATCTGGTTGATGTATTCCTCAACCTCGTCTGCGGTCATACCAAGACCATTATCGATAAATTTTAAAGTCTTTTCCTCCGGATTTACAACAACGTGGATCTCCGGTTTGTAGTCAGACGGTAATGTATATTCGCCCATCATTTCGAGTTTTTTTAATTTTGTGATCGCATCACATCCGTTACTGATCAGCTCACGGAAGAAGATGTCGTGATCGGAATATAACCATTTTTTGATAATCGGGAACAGATTATCGCTGTTAATTGAAAGATTTCCATGTTTCTCTGCCATATTCAAACACTCCTTTATAATCGTAATAAAATGCAGTGGGCAGATCCGCCTCGCTGCTGCCTGAATCTAATATTATAACCGCAAATTTCAAAAGTCAATAGAAAATCAGCACTCTTTTTTAATGAGTGCTAACAAAAGAAACGGAAATGCCTTAAAACAGGGAAAAACCAGTATTTCTAAAAAAAATATAAATTAAGCAGATAAATAGGATTTTCATTTTGCAGGATTTGTTTTATCATGATAACAGTGAAATTTATTAAGCAGATGAAAAAACTGTTTTTATGAAAATCAGGACAGGGATGGAGAGTTTTATGAAGCAGGACAATAATATTCCGGAAATTGATTTTGTGATCACATGGGTGGATGGAAATGATCCGGACTGGCAGAAACAGAAAATGGAGTACAGTATGCAGCCGGATCTGTCGCAGAAACAGGATGACAGAAAAGAGAGATACAGAGACTGGGATCTGCTGAGGTACTGGTTTCGTGGTGTGGAGCGTTTTGCACCATGGGTGCGCAGGATACACTTTGTTACATGGGGGCATCTGCCATCCTGGTTAAATAAAGAACATCCGAAGTTAAATATTGTAAATCATAAAGATTTTATTCCAGAAAAATATCTGCCGACATTTAATTCACATGCCATTGAGTGGAATATGCACAGAATCCCAGGTCTGGCAGAGAATTTTGTATATTTTAATGATGATATGTTTCTGATAAAAAAGGTCAGACCGGAACAGTATTTTAAAAATGATCTTCCGGTGGATATGCTGGCTCTTCAGCCTGATGTGGCAAATACAAAAGATCAGGTCATGCCATATATTTACCTGAATAATACCATGCTTCTGGCAAAATATTTTGACAAACGTGAAAATATGAAAAAACAGCCGGGAGCATATTTCCATCCCGGTTATCCGTTTATGTATTTTATTTATAATATGTTAGAACTGGCGTTCCCGTTGTTTACAGGATTTTACACGGTTCATGGGCCGTCTCCTTTTAAAAAGAGTACTTTTGTGAAAATGTGGGAATTAGAGCCGGAGTTGTTAAACGAGGTGTGCAGCCATAAATTCCGTCAGAAAGAGGATGTCAGCCAGTATGTGCTCAGGGAGTATCAGAAACTGACTGGCGGTTTTGTTCCCGGCAATGTAAGAAGACTCTGCCGGTATTATGATGTCTCAAATGATAACAGCAGGATTGTGGCTGATATAGGTCATCAGAAGAGTGGAAGCGTCTGTTTGAATGACAGCAATCAGGAGATTGATTTTGAGTGGGCAAAAGAAGAACTTCATATGGGTTTTGCGCAGATCTTGAAGGAAAAATCTGCATTTGAAAAGTAAGAGGTGAAAAAAGTGATCGTATTAAAAGCAGATAGCGAATTAAAAATGACATTTGAACGGCTGATAAAGACCATGCATGCAAATGTAAACTGGACAGGTCTTTTTGTGGCACTTGATAATTATCTCATTTTACAGGGGGAAGTGCGCTCCCTGTTTTTTCATTTTGACAGTAGAAAAGTGGCGGAAAATATTGTAGATCTGCCGATCAAAGAAGATGAGATCAAAGATACCGATGAGGCAGCAGTACGGGATGTGATCAATATGATCCTGTATGCATTTGGAAAATGGGGAACGATCCAGGGACTTCGTGTGGAAAAAAATACGGAGCAGCTGAATACTCTTTTCGAGCATGTGCTTGCAGGAATCTATATTGAACCGGAATATACCACGCAGTATTTTCGTTTTTATCATGCAGGAAAGCGTATTACCTATGAAGATGTGATACAGGCGGCACTTGAGGCAAAAGAAGCAGTGCAGAAGGAAGAGGAAGCAGACGAGGAACAGGGACTCTGGCATAAAGTTGAATGGAAGATGGCGCATACTGTTTTTGAGAGAACAGAACTTTCACTGTCAGAAAGAGCAAAAGGCAGGATTGGCAATAACTTTTATAAAGTTGGTTACCGCTGCCCAAAATGCAAAGGAAATCTGCATATGATCATGTATCCGAAAGGAAAAGAGTTTCGAATCGAGACGCCTGAGGGAGTAGTCCTTTTGGCAAAAGCATGTACCTGTGCAGCGTGTCACAGATTTTATACGCCGCGCCCATGGAAACTTCTTGGAGACGGCGATATTTATCTGATGGATTTTGAGGAGGATAAAAAGGCATACGAAGATTATCTTGAGCTGATGGGGCGTAACGGCGAGCATGAGGCAAACAGCCGTTATAATGAGTATGAGGACGGCAGAAAGCCGGCGGGTGTCGAGGACGAGCAGCAGCCACTTGAGGAACTGTGCGAGGATCTGCCGGAATATTCAGATGCAGACTTTGAGGAATTATTAAATAAGATAGAAGAGGGATTTTTCCCGGAAAGCAGTATTGCAGCCTGCGAACCTGCCATACAGGAGGAAAAAAAGCGTCGTAAAAAGTTAAAGAGTACGCCTGCATTAAATCAGGACGAAGTCACAGATGATGAAGAAGAGCAGGATGAGAGCAAGAACCGGCACGCAGAAAAACAGCATGGAAATGAAAGCGCGGGTGAAAGTGGATGGAAGCGGAATGAGAACGAAAGGCTGTATGCAGATGCACGTCAGGATGAAACCGAACGACGCCATGTGAAAGGTTCCCGATATGAGAGTGACAGCAGGCAGCCGCACGAAGCTGGGCAGATTGGTGGGGAATCGTCCGATGAAAAATATGCACAGGTAAATAATGCGGAGGCACAGAAAGCCCGTGAAACTTATCAGGCTAAATTTGGAGTCGCAGACCGTATGTCAGAGCGCCAGCTTTCTGAATTAAAACACCAGCTCATGCATGAAACAAGAATTTCGCCCGAAGAGCGGAAACAATACCTGGATGTGTTAGAGGAAAAAGAACAGGACAGAAAGCTTGCCGCGTTAAATAAAAAGGCAGAGAGCTGCGCAGATAAAAATTATGCCGTGATGCGCCGTGTCTATGACGAGATTGCAGAGGAAAAGCTGCCGCAGGAGAAAAAACAGAATCTGCTTTTAAATCTGAAACAGAAAATGCAGACACAGGCAGAGCGGGAAGTCGCAGAGCTAGTTGGGAAAATGCCGCCTAATATGGACAGGGCACGTTACCATGCACTTCGGGAGAAATTAAAAGAATACGAAGGAGTAGATTTAACCCCATATCAGGAACGGTTAGAATCGCAGAAAAATCTTGCCGAACAGCAGGAAATAAAAAATATGATCCGCCAGTCGAGAAAAATCACAAGGGAGGATCTGACAGAGCTTAAGGAGCGTCTGAAAGAAAAGGAGTTTGAGCCGGGGCTGGTTTTGCCGTATTTTGAGCAGATCGAGAATAAAATCCGTCAGATGGATGAAAATGAGATCGCAGAAATTACCGGTGATCCGGCACACATGTCCTTTGATGAGGGAATGGATGCGTATCAGAAGATTGCAGAAGGACCATATTTACCGGATTTAAAGGATAATGCATTAGAACTTTTAAGCAGGCGTCTTTCCAAGATCAAGACGGATGAGTGTGAACAGCTTGTAAATAAGCTGAAAAATGAACTGGAAGAGGCGGGAATCACAGAAAGCCAGAAACATTATTTTTACCCGGCGAGAAAAGTGCTGTTAAAGCAGGCAGCGCCGCAGGAAACAGAGGTTATCGATTATGCCATGGCATCCTATGCCGCAGGAAACGGTCTGTTTGAATATCCGATTTTTGTGGTGGACACATCGAGAAACAACAGTGGAAAAGAGGGGATTATCCTGACACCGGAACATCTATATTACAGCACACTGATGACATCTTACCGTATTGATGTTCCGTCCATAGATGAGATCACTGCATCCACAGGACTTTTAAACCGTGGTGTGTATGTGACAGAGAAAAATGGGAAAAAGACGAAAATTCCATATGCGGTAGAAAATAAGCAGCTCACGGCATATGCCGGGGTATTGAATGAATTTATTCATTATTTACAGGAAAAACCGGATTCGCGAAATATTTCTTATCTGGCGAAAGAAAAACATGATACGATCTGCTGCTTCCGCTGTGGTTATGTATATAAGGGAGGAAATATCTGTCCAAAATGTGGATTTAAAAACAATGCTTAGAAAATATTAAGAATTATTAAAAATGCATAAAAATGCTTCTTATTTTTGAAAGATGTGATATAATATTACAATACATATTGTTATTTAATTAACAAAATATGTGATGGTTATATAAAAGTTGCACACAGTAAATGACACAAAAAATACAGGCATGTGTATGTGTCAGGGGGCGGCCTTTTGATGGCGGCAGATTGGAGGAAAGATGGCAAGATTTACATTACCACGCGATTTGTATCACGGAAAAGGGGCATTGGAAGCATTAAAGACGTTTGAAGGCAAAAAGGCGATTATCTGCGTAGGCGGTGGTTCCATGAAACGTTTCGGTTTTCTTGACCGCGCAAAACAGTATCTGGAAGAAGCCGGCATGGAAGTACAGCTTTTTGAAGGAATTGAGCCGGATCCATCGGTGGAGACCGTAATGAAGGGCGCAAAGGCGATGGAAGAGTTTGGTCCGGACTGGATCGTTGCGATCGGAGGAGGTTCGCCGATCGATGCGGCAAAGGCTATGTGGATCAAATACGAATATCCGGATATCACATTTGAGGATATGTGCAAGGTGTTTGGTATTCCAAAACTTCGTAAGAAAGCGCATTTCTGTGCGATTTCCTCAACTTCGGGAACTGCAACAGAGGTAACTGCATTTTCCATCATCACCGATTATGAGAAAGGTATCAAATATCCGATCGCTGACTTTGAGATCACACCGGATGTTGCAATCGTTGATCCGGAACTTGCAGAGACAATGCCACAGAAACTGGTAGCACATACCGGAATGGATGCGATGACACATGCAATCGAGGCATATGTATCGACAGCGAACTGTGATTTCACAGATCCGCTTGCCCTGCATGCAATCAAGATGATCCAGCGTGATCTGGTAGGATCTTATAACGGGGATATGGAAAAGAGAGATAACATGCATAATGCACAGTGTCTTGCCGGTATGGCATTTTCCAATGCACTGCTTGGTATCGTACATTCCATGGCACATAAGACCGGTGCTGCATTTGCGGATTACGGCGCACATATCATCCACGGTGCAGCCAACGCAATGTATCTGCCGAAAGTGATCGCATTTAATGCAAAAGATGAGACTGCAAAGAAACGTTACGGAGAGATTGCAGATTTCATGGGACTTGGTGGAAACTCTTTGGATGAGAAGGTTGATCTTCTGATCAAATACCTGCGCGGTATGAATGATGATTTGAAGATCCCGCACTGCATTAAGAATTATGGTGCAGACAGTTATCCGACCGAGCAGGGCTTTGTACCGGAAGAAGTATTCTTAGAGAGACTGCCGGAGATCGCAGCCAATGCAATCTTAGATGCATGTACAGGATCAAACCCGAGACAGCCGAGCCAGGAGGAGATGGAAAAGCTGTTGA
>OCPS01000883.1_pt1 | contig 29032 bp, 26 predicted proteins | sample 1538651 | NCBI WGS metagenome assembly OCPS01 (sample SAMN04571715, study PRJEB22368) | human gut metagenome | biome: human gut; material: stool | host: Homo sapiens | place: Luxembourg | collected 2012-09-21 | reverse complement strand
ATTGCATTGGGTCACGATATAGGTCATACGCCTTTCGGACATCAGGGCGAAAGGACCCTCGATAGCATTCTACAGGGAAAGTTTAACATAATTAAAAATGTTGGATCGTTTACTGGAGATTTGTCATTTGGAGGTTTTAAACACAATTATCAATCAATAAGGGTCGCTACTTTGCTTGAAGAAGAATATACAGAAATATGTGGCATGGACTTAAGTTATCAGACATTGGAGGGTATGCTTAAGCATACAAAACTTAAACGAGATAATTACTCACTTGATCAATTCATTTCATCTGATGATGCGTCTAATAAGTTGCATTTTACACAGGAATTTTGTTCAACACTTGAAGGTCAGGTTGTGGCAATAGCAGATGAAATAGCACAGAGAGGACATGATCTTGATGATGCTTTTTCATCTGGAGCAATGGAATTTGACGATTTTAAAAATTATTTAACTGTGAAAAAGATGAAAGAATTATTGGGTATTGTTGAAACGGTAAATAAGGATTTAACTTCCATGTGTGAAAAAAATCGTAGATTTGTCGATAAGAAAGAGTTGAGAAATAGCCGGACAGTATCAGCTATTGTTTCATATTTTATCAATGATGTTATTAATAATTCAAAAAGTAAAATGAGTGATTATGATTTGTCTAAATTTAAGGGAAACAATAACAGAGTGAAAGAAGAACTGATTTGTTTCTCTGAGAAGGCATCGACATTAAATAAATATCTTGAAACGATTATCTCAAGCAAAGTTATAAATTCGCCGGAGGTATCTTTATTTGACAATAATGCAGAGACTATAATAAGTGGATTGTTCAAAGCCTACTATAACAATCCAAGGTTACTTCATAAGGGAACACAAAGAAAATTGTATATCAATCTAAGAAACATTTCGGAAAACGTTGTAGATTTTGAATATGGTAACCATGAAGTAATAAAAGAAGAATTTGATATGATTACCAATGGAAATTTAGAAAAGCTTTCTAAAGAGGATGCAGCTGAGTATAAAGAAAAAAGACGTGTTCTTGTGAGAACCATATGTGATTTTATATCAGGTATGACGGATACATATGCTACTAACGAATATAATCGGATTATTAAATAGATCTAAGTTAATAATTGACGTTATATCTATACTAAAAAGTTAGATCGTTATTTGTAACTTTTTGTTGCTGTCTTACCCCGAAACTGAGAAATGTGTTTCTCATTAAGAAGTTTAAAATGTGAAAAGGGTTGGTAAAGAGTACTGTAATATACAGTGACAGATAATTGTATATTATCTTTATAAATATGATATTACCTATTATGATATGAAGGAGAGAAATTTATGAGCAAGCGTGTTTATATTAGTGCAGATTATTCAGAGGGCAGTGGTGATCGTAATGTTGTTGAAACGCTGAACAAATGGGGAAATGATGATTTGCATAAAGTGGATTTTATTGATATGGCAAAAGTAGTTTCAGGAAGTATTTCTGATGATTCTGATTGCCGCCCATGTGACTTGAAGTTGGAGTTTAACAATCAGATTAATGCATCTTCAGCAGTGATTATTGTTATTGGTGATAAAACTAAATATCGTACAGCAGGAAGTAATTGTTCTCGAGTCAATAAGGCAAGGCTTGAGTGTAGCTGTACTCCTTATAAGCAAAATAAAAATGGATCGAAAGTTTGTAAGGTTTATAATACTTCTGATGCATATGATATGAATGTTGGGAATATCAATGCATATTCATATATTCGTCATGAATTTGAACAGGCAAAAAAACGCAATAAGGTAATTATAGTTGTATATAATTCATTAAGAAAAGAAGCAAATTGGCTTCCATCTTATATGAAAGATTATGAATCAGTGGCACATCCTTTTTGGATTAAGAACAGCAATGGTGATAAGGTTGGTGACTACTCATATATAAAAGAGGCTTTAGGGTATGATTGATTTTTTTGTGAAAAGTGGAACATGGGCTATAAGTATAACTACATTGGTTTTCACTTTTGTGCCTGAAAAATACTTTGAAAAAAACATTATTCTAAATCGAATATTAACGCTACTCTGCGTTTTCATTATCATAGTAATATTTTATGGGCTGTTTTTAATATGTCGCAGAAGTATTACAATTAAAGGGCATAATTACAAAATTAAAGTTGAGTATGGCGATATTTTCAAAATGGATAATTGTAAAAAAGTTATCAATTTTGATGAGTGTTACACAATTAGTGTAGGGGATGCCCCGGGTGATATAAAGCCTACATCGGTTTGTGGTCAATATCTTAAAATGCATCCGAATCTGGATGTAGAAAAAATCATAAAGAAGTCAAAAATAAAAGCAGAAAATGAAAGATCACAATACTTGGGAAAGAAAAAATATGAATCTGGTAAATTAGTGCCTAATGGTGATGATTTATTGATGGCTTTTGCCAAACTTGATGCGGATGGAATAGGAAAGTTTTTTTCTCATAAAGAGTTCTTGGATTGCTTATCTTTGTTATGGGAAGAAATTGATAAATATTATGGTCAGAAAGATGTTTGTATTCCTATTTTAGGTTCAGGTCTGACTCGAATTAATGAAACACTTTTAACGCAGCAAGAACTTCTTGATATAATTATCGGTTCGTACAAGTTGAGTTCACACAAAATAAAATCTCCATATAAACTGCATATTGTGTGCAAAAAAAATGATGATTTTTCATTGAACCAAATTGGTAAATCTATTTGATGTAAAATTTCAACAAATAAAAATTGGGTTGAATGAAAAAGTTTCAAATGTCAAAATAGAATTAGTGGATATTAAGTATATAAGATAACGTCTTATTAATTAGCATTCACAGACAAATTCTTAATAATACTTATAAATAGTTAAAGGTGAAATATGATTTTAAAGAGATTAAAATTAAAGAATTTCAGAGGATATACTGATATTGTTGTTGATTTTGATAGTAATATGAATGTAATTATAGGGAAGAATGATGTTGGAAAATCAACAATTTTAGAAGCACTTGAAATTTTCTTTAATTCTGAAAAGATAAAAATAGATATAAGTGATTTATCTGTTTTTAATTCTGAACCAATCATTGAGATTACTTGTTGTTTTGATGTTGGAGATGGAAGAATACTTGTTGATGCAACTAATTATTCAACTTGTAAAGATGAATTTCTTCTGAATAATGAGGGCCTTTTAGAAGTTAAACACACTTGGGATTGCTCTAAGGGAAAAATAACTGCTAGTAGCCAAAAAACGTATATAGTTGCTATGTATCCTACCAAATATAACCCTCCTTTAATACAAGAAAAAATTTCGAATTTGCAAAAGCGATATGATTTGTATAAGGATGACCCAATTTATGTTCCTGAGACAAGAACAAAATCAGCTGAATTAAGAAAAGCTATTTATGCAAAGGAACTCAACGATCCAATTGAATTATCACTCACTGATATAGATATTTCTAAGGAAGATGGTAAAAAAATCGTGGAAAGCATTAGCAAGCAGCTTCCAATGTTTTGCCTGTTTGAATCAGACAGAAAAAATACAGATAAAGATGCAGAAATTCAAGATCCATTAAAGGCAGTTACAAAGTCTGTGATTTCAGATATGGAAGATCAGATTACGCAAATGCAGGAAGAGGTGAAGCAAAAAGTAGAAGAAATAGGCAGAAAGACCATTAAAAAACTTTCGGAATTAGATTCAAGCATAGCACAAAATATTCAACCAAAAGTTACATTGAAGCCAATAGACTCATCTTTTAGTTTCGATTTGGTATCTGATAATGATATTCCTCTTAACAAACGTGGCAGTGGTGTAAGACGTTTAATTCTATTGAGCTATTTTAGGGCAGATGCAGAGGAAAAACTAAGAGAAAATGATAACCGCCAAATGATATATGCAATCGAGGAACCTGAAACAAGTCAGCATCCTGATTATCAACGCATGATTCTATCGACATTATTGGAATTGTCAGAAAAAGACACACATCAAATCATTGTAACTAGTCATACTCCTGAGATTGCTAAAATGGTAGATGTTAATCAACTTATTTTCATAAAGAAGGACGAACATGGAATGCCACATATCGAAAGAAACGATATGAATAAAATAAAAGGAATTGCAGAATCGCTTGGAATATTACCTTATGCAAAAACGAAAACGGTGGTATATGTAGAAGGTCCGAATGATGTGAATTTTTTGACTGCTATAAATCATAATATACCGGAATTGAAAGACATTGTTGATTTATCAGACAATGATTTTTCTCTGATTCCATTGAACGGTGGTCATTTAATTGATTGGGTAAATAAGGATTATTTTAGTGAATCACCTATAAAAGAAATATATATTGTTGATAATGATGTGGAAAAGTATGTTAAACTTATAGAAACAATACAAAAAGAAGATGATGGAAGAAGATTTGGTTGGCATACTAAGTTGCTGGAAATGGAAAACTATATTGCACCTGAACTAATCGAGGATCAATTTGATATTGATTTATCAAAGTATAAGGATACATGGTTCGATATAGATGTTCCTAAAACATTGCTAAATTTAGTGAATCCAGAAATAAAGGATGCGAAAAAGCGTGAAGTTGTCATAAAGCAAATATTAAATCAAAGTGTATCTAAAAAAATTACAAAAGATATTTTGGTGAAAATGAATTGTTGGGATGAACTTGAAGGCTGGTTCAAGAGAATTAGAGATATTAATAATGGTACATATGTAAAAAAGAAAATAATCTATTAGGATTAAACTTATTTTACATTATGTTTTAATATATTATTCAAGTAATATATCAGAAAGGATGATTTAATGAGCAACGAATCGACAAACCATTCAGAAGAAAATGTTACATATGATGATAAAAGAAATAGACTTATTGACATAATAAAAAAAGATCAGAATAATAATTACGGTTCATATGCGGCACTGATAGGGATTGTGTTAACTATATCTGGAATCATAGTTAAGGGGACATCCACTGTAGTTATTGCGGGGTATAACAATTATTTTTCTATTAATAGTTCATACAATCATATAAGTGAAACGAATGTTTTTTCTAATTTATTTGATATTCTTTTTGGAAGTATAATTTTATTAGTGCTGAATTTTTTGATGGCATATGCAATAATAAAAGCAAAAAATTTGTGGAGATTGATACGAAATATAATTTCTATTTTTGTTTTGTCTTTGATATCATTGTTTATATTTGCCTGTATAATGCTTAATTATAATATTTTTCTAGTATGGAAGGATGCAACTTGTTCTGATGTATTAAGTTGCTTACGATCTTTATCAATATTGTGCATATCCATTTATTATTGTGGTCTGATAATAGGAATTGCTATCAGAAATATGAAATGGTTTGATAAGCCTGTCGATAAGGTAATATCTACAATTGATAAAAAAACAAATGCTAAGAAAAATAGTAAAAAGATAATAATTATATTGATTGTTTTTTGGGTTATTATGGGAGCATTCTGCTTTTTTAAATTGGGTGAATCATTTGCTGTGCTGAAACGTGACTATAGACTGATAGATAATAATACAAAAGTAATATTAGCAGAAAAAGACGGTACGTATCTGTGTGCTGATTGTAAATATGATGAATCAAATAAACAGTTGGAAATATATTCTTCCAAACAAATTTGCATTAATTCTGAAGATATTGAACTAAGAGTTATTAATGTATATGTTGTATCAATTTCTAAAGAAAATTAATTGGCTTTGAGAAAAGAATTTTGTAAAATTATCAACTGCAATAAAATACGATTCTATTGATCAACATAAAATTTGTTGCTAAGCTTCCTCCATTATGTACGAATATAAATGCTAATGAATTACCTTAATAACTAATATTCTTATTATTGTTAGTAATTAATTTTGTATTTCAAGTGGTGATAATAAGCACTTTTACCATTCATCTATTTCATAGTCACAACACAGAGTGTTTTCTAAGTCGTAGACGTTTTGTCTGCGGCTTTTTTGTTTACTTGCTACAAATTTTGCAGTATCAATTTGCATAAAGATACAAATTATTGTCAATTTATAAATGAAACTATTTACAAAATTATGATGTTGATTTAAGATATGAGTGTAGTTACACCTCGCCAAACTCATGAGCGAATATTTTCTCCTTTGCGACAAAGAAAAATAGTCTTATTTACCTCAAACGAAAACATAATAGGATATAATGAAAGCAGTACCGAAATGCTTGGCACTGCTTCTAGGAAAGGAATTTCATATGATATACAAAATAACCTTGTTTGACGCCAACTGTCCCTCATGCACAAGCGGCACAGCTTCGTTTTTTACTGAGGATATTGACGAATTTGAACACAATTATTTTTCTGATGAAAATGTGGAATCGAACCAGCTTGAAGCGCAGAAACAACGCTATTTCCGCAGTAAGGCAGGGGAAATTGTCACCGACTATTACTCTGATGACCCTGAGCTGAACATTTTTCAGTATGCAGAATATGGCACTATCGAAAAGCGAAAGACTTTTCATTACAATGACAAGATCTTTGAGCTTCACAACGGATATTTAATTCCTTGTCCTATATATGCCGCAGAAGCTATTGTAGAGCTGGCGCAGATAGCGTTTAAAAAGAACCCTGATGAGGAGGGTGAAAAGTATCTTGCGGCAAGATATTCACTGAGGGGAGTGTGCTGTGTGGGTTCTTCTTCGGATAAGTTCGAGGACTGCACCCCTTATGGAAATCCTATTATCAAGACCTGCTATCCTGAAAATCTGCCGTACAAAGGTGAAAAAGAAATCTATTCTGATTGCAAACTGTCAACATTTGCATGGGTGGAGCTGTATCAAAACTGTTTCAAGGGCGACCATGTCAACGGCTATGAGATAGAAGAGCCTACAGAAGAACAGCTTGCGTGGATAATGCGTGATATTCCAGGGGAGGCAGGCTAGTCTGCAGTGATGACACTGCCTATATCAATGTCGTTTTCTCTGAGATATCGGTCAGCTATTTTCAACCATTTTTGTGTGCCGTCAGAGCTTTCGATCAAAACACTGCACATGAGTTCGCTGTCCTCCGGTATACCCTCGCAGCCGTAATCCTCTTCACTTATGTCTATAACTTTGTATTTCATGCTTTCAAGACCTTTCCGGTGTGATATTGGTGATACTATAATTATAGCACAGCATTAATTTTTTTCAAGAGAAATATACTAAGCACGGCACATGACCGTGCTTTTTTTGTTAGGTTGATTGTTAATAAAATGTAAAATATCTCTACAACCTGTTGACTTAGAGCTAACTCCAGGTGGTACAATATAAGTAAGCTAAAGCTAAGAAAAATTATAAATAAAACAGGAGGAAATGAAAATGTATCTTGAAAAAATAAACTCACCTGCTGACGTTAAAAAGCTCACTGTTGATGAAATGACAGCGCTGGCTGAGGAAATGAGAAAGGCTCTGCTTTTCAGGCTCAGCAAGCATGGCGGACATTTTGGTCCTAACTTCGGCATGGTGGAAGCCACTATCGCAATGCACTATGTTTTTGAGTCCCCTAAGGACAAGATAGTTTTTGACGTTTCACATCAAAGCTATCCACATAAAATGCTCACAGGCAGAAAGGAGTCCTACCTTGACGCTGACAAGTTCGATGATATCTCAGGCTACACAAACCCGGAGGAGAGCGAGCATGACTTTTTTACGGTTGGCCATACTTCCAATTCTGTGAGCCTTGCAAGCGGTCTTGCAAAGGCTAGAGATCTCAAGGGTGAGGAAGGCAATGTTATCGCTGTTATCGGCGACGGCTCTCTCAGCGGTGGCGAAGCTCTGGAGGGTATCGACTTTGCAGGGGAAATGGATACAAACTTCATAATCGTTGTGAACGATAACGATATGTCTATCGCTGAAAACCACGGCGGTATGTACAGAAATCTCAAGCTTCTTCGTGATAACGAGGGCAAGGCTGAATGTAACCTTTTCAAGGCAATGGGTCTTGACTATGTTTTCGTTAAGGATGGCAACGATATTCCTTCGCTTATTGAGGCTTTTGAGGGCGTAAAGGACAGCAAAAAGCCAGTTGCCGTTCACATTGTAACACAAAAGGGCAAGGGCTATGCTCCTGCGGAAAAGGATAAGGAAACATGGCACTGGCATATGCCCTTCGACCCTGAAACAGGCAAGTCTCTTTACAGTTCTGAGGGCGAGGATTACGGAACTGTTACCTGCAATTATCTTCTTGAGAAAATGCAGGCTGACAAGTCCGTGTGTGCTATAACCTCCGCTACTCCGACGGTTTTCGGCTTCACTCCTGATGTCAGAAAGAAAGCAGGCAAGCAGTTTATGGACGTGGGCATTGCAGAGGAACACGCAATGGCACTTGCCTCAGGTATAGCAAAGAACGGCGGAAAGCCTTTCTACGGTGTTTACAGCTCGTTCTTACAGCGTACCTATGACCAGCTTTCTCAGGACGTTTGCATAAATAAAAGCCCTGTTACAATAGCTGTTTTTGCGGCTTCGGTTTACGGCATGAGTGACGTTACTCACCTTGGAATTTACGATATACCTATGATATCAAATATCCCTGAGCTTGTTTATCTTGCACCTGTAACAAAGGAAGAATATCTTGCAATGCTGGATTGGTCCCTTGAACAGAACGAACACCCTGTTGCAATAAGAGTTCCTGCAAGCCTTGTTTCAGACGGCAAGCCTTTTACAAAGGATCTTTCAAAGCTCAACAAGTATGAGATCACACAGAAGGGAAGTCAGGTTGCTGTTATCGCACTTGGCTCGTTCTACGGCATGGGCGTTGAAGCCGCAAAGCTTATCGAGGAAAAAACAGGTGCCAAGGCTACTGTAATAAACCCTTACTACATCACAGGCATTGACAAGGAAATGCTTGAAAGCCTTAAAGCTGACCACAAGACCGTTATCACTCTTGAGGACGGCGTTCTTGAGGGCGGCTTTGGCGAGAAGATAGCAAGATTTTACGGCGACAGTGATGTAAAGACCCTTTGCTTTGGTCTTGAAAAGAAGTTCTATGACCGCTATGACCCTGCCGAGGTGCTGAAAGAAAATCATCTTACCCCTGAGCAGATAGCTGACGTTATAAAAACTCTTTGATCTTTGAGGTGACAATATGAAAAATATACTTGTTATATCCGCAAGCCCTAGAAAGGGCGGAAATTCCGACGTGCTTTGCGATGAGTTCATAAAGGGTGCACAGCAGGCAGGACATAAGGTGGAAAAAATATTTCTCAGGAACTTTAAGGTGAACTACTGCACAGGCTGCGGCGTTTGCAACAGCACTCACAAGTGCGTGCAGAAAGACGATATGGCGGAGATAATGGACAAAATGGTGAACGCTGACGTTATCGTTTTTGCAACGCCTGTTTATTTCTACACCATGGACGCTCAGCTCAAGACACTCATTGACAGAACAGTGCCGAGATACACTGAAATGGTAAACAAAGAAGTGTATTATATACTCACTGCGGCTGATACCAATGCCGCTAACCTTGAAAAGACAGTTGAGAGCATAAGGGGATTTACTCTTGACTGTCTTGACGGGGCAGTTGAAAAGGGTATCCTTTACGGCACAGGCGTGTGGGACAAGGGCGAAGTGCAGAGCAGTGCACACATGAAAACCGCTTACGAAATGGGACTTCATTCATAAAATCCATTTGGAAGAGAGCTTGCTTTGGCAGGCTCTTTTTTCTTGATTAAAAATGCAAATCGTGATATACTATAATAAGTTTAGAAACATCAAGGAGAGAGAAAAAATGCTATTTAGTGAAGAAGCTATCGGCTTTTTGTTTGAAAATCATACGAGAGATAGTAAGGAATGGTTCAAGGAGCATAAGGCGGATTATCACAGGCTAATAGAAGAGCCTTTTGCGGAGCTTATCACTGCGCTCACGCCCATAATGAACGATATCGACAGCAGGATAGTATGCAACCCGAAAAAGATATCAAGGCTTTACAAAGACGCACGTTACAACAAGGGCGGACCCATATTCAGAGAGAGCGTGTGGTGTTCTTTGAAATGCCAGCGTGACAAAAGCGAATATCATCCCATGCCTGAGTTTTATTTCTATATCTCTACCCACGGTTTCGGCTACGGTTGTGGATATTACAAAACCGACAGAGAAAGTATGGACGAAATGAGGGCTATGATACTTGCAGGGGCGCAGGAATATAAAAAGGCTCACAAGGCGCTGAAAGACAACAGCAAGTTCGTTTTGTTCGGTGACGAGTATAAGCGTGACCATTTTCCAAATGCCAGCCGTGAGGACGCTTTGTGGCTAAATAAAAAGGATATCGGTGTAAGCTTTGACAGTGAAGACCCTAAGCTGCTTTTCAACGTGAATTTGCTGGACACAGTATGCGGTGACCTTGCTTCTCTTGGAGATGTATACAGATTTTTTATGAGGGCGGAGGATAATATTTTGCAGAAAAAAGTAAAATAGCGGAGAAATTGTGTCTTGTTTGAGAATGCTTTCTGACAATTTTGTGTAAAACGCTATAAATTTTCTGGTTGTTTTATTGAAATATACAATTTATATGCTATTTGTTCAAAGAAATATTGACAGTGAATTGATTATATGTTATACTTTTATTATCCGAGGCACCGATGAAGTAAGGTGTATACTATGGGTGGATAAAAAATTATAAAGGCAAGACGTTTGAAATCTCTTGAACGGTGTTGTCATGAAGGGGATCAGTGTGTGCGGCAGGCTTTTTATAGAATTACCTGCGGCGCAGCAAAAAGAGTGATAAAAAATGCTCTCCGAGGTTTTCGGAAAGCATTGCAGAGCGTAGCTTATTTATCTTTTCACAGCCTGTGCAGCGAAATGCTGACAGGTCTTTTTGTTTATATGGATATGTTTGCTTAGGCTGAATTTAAATATGATATGTAAGTCTGTCGGCAAAGATAGTTATAAGCGGCAGAGTTACAGCACTGAGGATAGTGGTGACTGTAAAGATCTCTGAGGCTGTTTTAGGGTCCTTGTCAAGGTTTACAGCGAACATTGTACACATGGTCGCAGCAGGGCAGGCGGCGGCTATGGTAACTGTCATAAGAACTATCGGAGGAGGATCAAGTATCCACATTGCAAAGAAGCCTGCCACAGGGAGTATTATGAGCTTGCACAGTGAAACGTAGTAGATACGGCGGTTTTGAAGGGCTTTCAAAACGTTGGTCTGTGCGGCTGTTGCACCTGCTATCACCATGGCGATAGGCGTGTTCATATCTGCTATGTACTGCAAAGCTGTTGCAGGAACTTTTGGCAGTCTGACATTTGTAAGATAGCAAATAAGACCGACCACAACGGCTATAACTGACGGTGAGATAAGGGCTTTCACAAGAGAAGAAAAGTCACGCTCGCCTTTCATTGTCATAAGTCCGTGCGTCCAGATAAGGACGTTGAAGAACGTAAGATACGCTGTAAGATACAAAACGCCTTCTGAGCCGTAAATGCCGTTTATAAGGGGTATGCACATGAATGCACAGTTTGAATATATTGACGAAACACGCTCCACCGCAAGGTCGGGAGTCTTTTTTCTTATAAGAACATAGGTGAGCAAGATAGTCACTGCATAGGATATCGCTGACAGCAGAAAAGACCACAGCAATCCATGCACAAGTGTCTTGTCATATTTTGACTGATAGGACATGAATATAAGCACAGGATTGATTATATTCAGTGCGAATGAGGACAACTGTTTTGTACCGTCCTTTGTGATTATTCCTTTTAAATAGCAAAATGCGCCTATAATAAGGATAATGAACATTATTATTATTTGGTTTCCGATTATCAGACCTGCTTCCATTTTACTTCCTCTTTCACATATATTTTTCTTCTTTAGGTGTTCTTTCGTCAGAATACCCAAATATTATACCAGACTTTTGTGAAAAAAGCATGAACTCACAGTATACATTGATAGGTGATTTTTGTGTTATTTATGTGCGTAAATAAGGTAAAATAGCAAATAATTCACCGATCTTTACGCTCTGCCTTATCTCTTGACATAAAAGTTTAAGGGGTGTATAATGTTAAGGGCAATATTGTCTTGAAAAAGAAATATAGTACATGGTCTGAAAGGATATTTACATATGGACATAAAGAAAATATGTGCGGCTCTCTGCGCTTGCGTGGTATGCTTGTGTGCAGCGGGCTGTTCAAAGGATAGTAAGGACAGCTCTTCTGCCACAGAGAGCAAGTCGAACGTTTCAACAGCCGACAATGCCGACAGCGCAAAGTCTGAGGACAGCAAGGGTGACGAGAGTGATGCGGATAGCAAGGTATTGAACGAGCAGGGTGAGCTTATTAAAAAAACTGCTGCGATCTTTGACGGTGACTACACTCTGAAAACGACCTGCACAGAGGCCGACGGCTCAAAGCAGGAGGTAGTAAGAGCCAAAAAGGGCGGAAACATCTATCTGAAAGTCACATCGGATATAGGCACCAGCGGATTTATCTATGTTGACGGAGCAGGATATGATTACGATAACGTGACCGGTGTTTATCACAAGTCAGACGTGACGGAGCTTGACGGTGTTCTTGAAAGCATAGTCAAGCAAAACCTGCCGAGAACCTATGGTCATATAAACAGTGATGAGGCGGATGATTTCGATATCGAGGAGTACACTTATACGGGCGACACATACATTACTGCTATCGACCTGTATTTTGATAAATCTGACGGAAGCTTAAAAAAATACACGCAGACCTTTACCATTGAAGGCTCAGATGATACAGTTTCAGAATATACTGTTGACGAGCTTTCAGGGGACGCTGACGACAGCCTGTTTGACGTATCTCAGGCGACAAGTCTTGTGGACTTTGACAGTATGTCAGAAGATCAGAGGCTTGGCTATTGTCAGGGTATCTTCAACAAAGCAGGCATTACAACAGACGATCTCAGTGCAGGGGGATATCAGACGGACGATCTTAAGACTATATCCTATGACAGTTTTGTGAGCCTTGTTTACACATACGGCTACAAGCCTGCACAGCAGTAAGTCAAAATGCACAATTTCAGCGTGGAGATTTGTTGAAAACGCAGGACGGAAAATGCCCTCTCTATGCTTTACTTGTATGCGTTTTTTTGGTATAATTATAGGTGCGGTCTTTACCGTATAAAAACGTATGCTTACAAGAGGATATATATAAAAATGAATATACTAAAGTTTTTGAAGCCGAAGGCTTGCGTGGATTTTGTCTATGATGACAACACAGCAAGGCAGGCTCTTGAGAAAATGAAAAATCACAGCTTTACCGCTGTGCCTGTTATCGACCGTGAGGGCAGATATGTAAAGACCCTTGCAGAGGGCGACTTTCTGTGGTTCATGCTCAATAATGGCATTCAGGATATGCGTGAGCTGGAAAAATATAAGATAAGCGAGATAACAAGGCGTGTTAGAATGAAACCCGTCTATGTTTATTCTACTATCGAGGATCTGATACTTCTTTCAATGGATCAGAACTTTGTGCCTGTTATTGATGACAGGGAAGTTTTTATAGGTATTGTGACGAGAAGAGATATACTTAAATATTGTCACGATACTCTTAACGAGTATGAAGCGAAATATGGTCATAAGGAAGAAAAAGAGGAGATAGGTGCAGTATAAGCACTAGGAAAGGAATTGTTGTAAAAATGAAGAGGACAAACAAAAAGGGCGGTGCAGCTATAGTTGCTGTGCTTATAGTTATAATGCTTGTGGCTGTGGGTTCAGCGGCACTGGTGGTAACAGGAAGATATACCATTCAGGCAAGCAAGGTGGCAGACGCAGTTGTTAAGGTGAACAGCAAACCTGAGGAAAGCTCTTCTGAGGAGGTTTCAGAGGTTGACGACCTTTCATCAGTTGTGGAAGAGCCTGTGAGCAATTATCCCGTGAAGTCTGCAAATTATCAGGATATAAATATAAAGGGTATGACAGCAAACTCAGCTATACTTGTTGACGCTGACACAAATGAGATAGTTGCAGGCTATAATTACGAGAAAAAGGTATATCCTGCTTCTCTTACAAAGATGCTTACGCTTCTTGTAGCCGCAGAGAATATTCAGGATATGGACGCTACATATAAGTTCACAAGCGATGATATCGACCCTCTTATCGAGGACAACGCATCAAGAGCAGGCTTTGAAGCCGGGGAAACTGTTACAATGAAAGATCTGCTTTATTCAGCTATCCTTGTGAGCGGTGCTGATGGCACAACAGGTCTTGCAAACGCAGTTGCAGGCTCAGAGGAGAAGTTCGTTGAGCTTATGAACGCTAAGATCCAGGAGCTTGGTCTTACCGGCACAAAGTTTGTGAATGCAAGCGGTCTGCACAACAAAAATCATTATTCCACAGCGCAGGATATCGCAGTTATCACAAAGGCGGCTATGGATAACGAAACTTGCCGTGAAGTGCTTACAGCAACAAAGTACACAACTTCAAAGACAAAACAGCACAAGGACGGTATCGAGCTTACAAGCATTGTTGCACAGAGAATTGAGGGCTACTATGTGGATTGTGACGGTGACGGCGAGGCTGACGACGGTATAAGCATCGAGGGCGGAAAGACAGGCTTTACCGACGAAGCAAAGTACACCCTTTCAACTATACTTGATGATAACGGACACACATATATTTGTGTTACAACAAAGTCTAAGGACGAGCTTAAGGCTGTTGAGGATCAGATAGCTATTTATGAAAAGTATCTGGGCGGCAAGGCTTCTGATAATAAAGACAAGGACAGCAAGACGGACACTGACACGTCTTCTGTTTCTGAGGTCGAGGATTAATTAGATAGGATAAAAAATAAATGCGGATATCGTGGAGGTATCCGCATTTTTGTATTTTATTTTGCAAATCAGTGTAGTCAGTGTAGGGGCGAACAGCGTTCGCCCATCGAAGTGATAAAGCTATCGGTTTTACTATCCCTATGTAGCGTTTGTGTCAATTCGTGTAACATTGTATCAATTTTTATAGGGTTTTTACAAAAAGCGGGCGAACAATGTTCGCCCCTACATGGATTGACAGAATATATCATATCACACAAGCTTTTGTATCACGCCTATGACATTGGAAAGGTCATCACAGCAGGCATACAGAAGCTTTTTTGTTTCCTCGTCAGGCTGCGAAAGGTCGGGTATCATAACAGGCTTGCAACCTGCGGTGTGGGCGGAGCGTATGCCGTTTGGTGAGTCCTCAAGGGCAATGCACTCGCTAGGGTCAAGCCCCAGCTCCTTTGCGGCGGCGAGATAAATATCAGGGGCAGGCTTGCCGTTTTCTATCATGTTTCCGCAGATAAGCTTGTCAAATCTGTCAATGATATTTATAGAGCTGAGATACAGCGTGGTGCGCTGGAGGTCGGTGGCAGTGGCAACGGCTTTTTTCAGCCCTGTGCTGTCAAGATAGTCAAGAAGCTCATCAAGCCCCTTTTTCTTTTCTATGCCGTTTTGCCTGATAAACTCGTTCATAAGCTCGATACGCTTTCCACGAACTTTGTAGTAATCAAAATCCTCTCCGAAAATGCCTTTCAGATGTGGGATAGCATACTTCGCTGCAAGAGAGCGTATGCCCAGAACGTGTTCCTTTGTCATTGGATAGCCGTAATGATTCGCCGCCTCACACCAAAACCTTGTGAGCAGCTTTTCCGTATCTATCATTAGTCCGTCCATATCAAATATAACGCCTTTGAGCATTTTTTATCACGCCTTTCCAACTTGGTATCTGTTATTATATCACACTTTTGACAAGTTTTCAATAAAACTGCACAAATTAGAGGCGCAGAACATACATTCTATTGTGCATCTATATAATTCGTAATTAAAATTATATAATCCTATTGACAAATTATTAGAATGTGGTATAATAAGTACAGTGATAAAAGGCGACGCCATATGGGAACGCCTTAAAGAAAGGAATGAGAGCAAAGTGAACAAGAGCGTGTATAGTCTGGTGCTTGCAGACGATGTGGTGGAGGCTATCGACAGAATGGCATATTCCATGAACACCAGCCGTTCAAATCTGATAAATCAGATTTTGGCAGAGCGTGTCCAGCTTCTCACCCCTGAAAAAAGAATGCGTGAGATATTCGCTAAAATAGAACAGCTTATGGACAGCAGGTTTCAGACCCTTAATCAGCCCTCTGACGCTATGATGTCTATAAAAAGTCCTTTGAGATATAAATATAAGCCGACCATACGATACAGCATAGAGCTGAGCCGTGATTTTCACGGAAAGGTGGGAAGGCTGAAAGTGTCTTTCAGAACTCAGAGCACACAGCTCATCTCAATGCTTGACAGCTTTTTTAAGCTGTGGGCAAGGCTCGAGGAAAAATGTCTTTCGTATCTTTTCACTACCGGCGTGCCTTATGAAACAGCCGAGGGCAGATTTACAAGAGATTTTTACGCACCGCCTCAGTCGGAGCTGACCGACGAGGATATAGCGAACGCTATCGGTGATTATATAAGCTGTATGGACAGCTGTATTCAGCTTTACTTTGACAACGCCGCAGAACCTGAAACGGCGGCAAGAAAGGTATCTGAAATGTATGAAAGATATCTGAAAAAAGGCGTTGTCGTTCTTTAAGCGGTGGGCGGAGCATTCCGCCTGCTGTGAGCATATATCTTTTTAAGATGATAAGGGAGGTAATTTTATGAACGCTCAGAAATTGACACAGAAATCATTGGAAGCTTTGCAGGAAGCGCAGAGCATTGCCTCAAGAAACTCAAATCAGGCTGTTGACCAGCAGCACCTTATGCTGGCTTTGCTTTCACAGGAAAACGGTCTTGTGCCGCAGCTTTTTGTAAAAATGGATATAGCCCCTGAAAATATAGAGGCGGCTCTTACAAGAGCAGTTGACGATATACCTAAGGTACAGGTAGGCGGACGTGCGCAGGACTCTGTATACATTTCAAGCGATCTTGACAAGGCTTTTGCGGAAGCCGAGTCGGAAGCTTCAAGAATGAAGGACGAATACGTTTCAGTTGAACATCTTGTTATGGGCATAATGGACAGCCCTAACAGTGCAGTAAAAGAGATCTTCAAGACCTTTGGGGTAACAAAAACAAAGTTTCTGAAAGTTCTTCAAGCTGTAAGAGGAAATGCTCAGGTAACGAGCCAGAATCCGGAGGAAACCTATGACGTGCTGAAAAAGTACGGTCAGGATCTTGTGGAGCTTGCAAGACAGAACAAGCTCGACCCTGTTATCGGCAGGGACAGCGAGATAAGAAACGTTATAAGGATACTGTCAAGAAAGACAAAGAACAACCCTTGCCTTATCGGTGAGCCTGGCGTTGGTAAGACCGCCATTGCAGAGGGTCTTGCTCAGCGTATCGTCAGCGGAGATGTTCCTGACAGCCTGAAAGACAGACAGGTTTTCTCTCTTGATATGGGTGCGCTTATCGCAGGCGCAAAATACAGAGGCGAGTTTGAGGAGAGATTTAAGGCTGTCGTTGAGGAGATAAAGAAGTCTGAGGGCAGGATAATCCTCTTTATAGATGAGCTTCACAATATCGTTGGCGCAGGCAAGTCAGACGGTGCAATGGACGCAGGCAACCTGCTGAAACCTATGCTTGCAAGGGGCGAACTGCACTGTATCGGTGCAACGACACTTAACGAGTACCGTCAGTATATCGTTTCCAGCCTGTTATGGTAGACGAGCCTACAGTTGAGGACACTATCTCTATACTTCGTGGACTTAAAGAGAGATACGAAGTGTTCCACGGCGTAAAAATTCAGGATCAGGCGCTTATTGCGGCGGCTGTTCTTTCAAACAGATATATCACAGACAGATTTCTCCCTGATAAGGCTATCGACCTTGTGGACGAAGCCTGCGCACTCATCAGAACGGAAATGGACTCAATGCCTACAGAGCTTGATGAGATAAGACGTAAGATACTCCAGCACGAGATAGAGGAAACTGTCCTTAAAAAGGAAACTGATAAGCTTGCAGTTGAACATCTCCATGAGGTGCAGAAAGAGCTTTCAGAAATGCGTGAGCAGTTCAATGAGATGAAAGCTAAATGGGAGAATGAGAAGTCTGCTATCTCTAAGGTGCAGAAGCCGTGAGGATATCGAGCAGTGCTCAAAGGATATCGAGAGAGCGGAGCGTGAATATGACCTTAACAAGCTTGCAGAGCTGAAATACGGCAGAATGGCTGACTTGCAGAAGCAGCTTGCCGAGGAAGAAGAAAAGGCAGAGAAGTCAAAGACAAAGAACACTCTGCTAAGAGATAAGGTAACAGAGGAAGAAATAGCAAGAATAATCTGCCGTTGGACAGGTATCCCTGTTGCAAAGCTTATGGAGGGCGAGCGTGAGAAGCTTCTCCACCTGCCTGATATCCTCCACGAGAGAGTTATCGGTCAGGACGAAGCCGTTGAGCGTGTGTCTGAGGCTATCGTGCCGGTATCGCAAATCCAAATCAGCCGATAGGTTCGTTCCTGTTCCTTGGTCCTACTGGCGTTGGTAAAACAGAGCTTGCAAAAACTCTTGCGCAGGCATTGTTTGACGACGAGAACAATATCGTTCGTATAGATATGTCGGAGTACATGGAGAAATTCAGCGTAAGCCGTCTTATCGGAGCGCCTCCGGGATATGTAGGCTATGAGGAGGGCGGTCAGCTCACCGAGGCTGTAAGAAGAAAGCCTTATTCAGTAGTTCTCCTTGACGAGATCGAAAAGGCTCACCCTGACGTTTTCAATATCCTTTTGCAGGTGCTTGACGACGGACGTATCACAGACTCACAGGGCAGAACGGTTGACTTCAAGAACACTATCATAATCCTCACTTCAAACCTTGGTTCTCCTTATATCCTTGAGGGTATCACACCTGAGGGCGAGATATCTCAGGAAGCAAGGGACAAGGTGGACGCTCTGCTGAAACAGCAGTTCAGACCTGAGTTTCTTAACAGACTTGACGATATAATCTACTACAAGCCTCTTATGAAGACGGAGATATACAAGATAGTTGACCTTATGCTTGCAGAGCTTGGCAAGCGTCTGGAAGACAAGAGGCTCAGCATAGAGGTAACAGACGCCGCTAAGGAAGCTATCGTAAATCAGGGTTACGATCAGAACTTCGGTGCAAGACCTCTCAAGAGGTTTATCCAAAGACGTATCGAAACTCTTATCGCAAAGAAGATCATTGCAGACGAGCTTGAGCCTGATTCTATCTTGCAGGTAGATTATGACAAGGACTTCGTTGTGAACGTTATTTATAATACTGTTACAGAAGAGTGATAGTATTATGCCAAAGGGCAGCTCCGGGAGGGGCTGCCCTTTTTTTGTGGAAAAAGAAGGTTTTAATTTATTTTAGGTTAATAATAAAAGAATTATCTTGTTAATGTTTTGGTAAGATATACTGTTTGTAAACAAAAAAGAACAGTTTATTTTGTGAATTATTCTAGGTTATTTTGCTTGCAAATGAGGTACATATATGCTAAAATATTAATATCGTGAAATATGTGATCTGATAAGGGGAATTAATATTTATGAAAGCAAATTTTTCTGATACGAATGATTTTGTTCAGAGCATGAACAGAGGAAAACGCAAAAAGAAGATAGCGTTGCTGGTGCTGTGTATAGTGCTTGCGTTCCTTGTGGCTGCCTGTGTTGTCGTGGGTCTGAAAATAAGGGAAAATAACCGTATCGCCATGGCGAAATCGGTCATAACAAAGCTTGATATAAGCACTACCTTCAAGGAGTCGGAGTTTTCTGACGATCAGGACTGGGACGGTGACGGCATAAAGAATGCCGATGAGGTACGTCATGGCACTAACCTTCAAAGCGAGGATACTGACAATGACGGAATAAGCGACGGCGATGAGACAAAGCTAGGCACGAACCCTATTGAAGCCGATACTGACGGCGACGGTCTTCTTGACGGCTATGAGCTTATGGCAGGCACAAATCCGAGAGAGTCAAAGTCTGACGGAAAGACCAATGACGCTGAAAGAGAGCTTACAGTGGAAAAAAATGCAGGGGACTGCCGTCTTGAAATAAAGGGCGACGCAAACGCTGCCAGTGCGACCCTCGTTGAGCTTGACCTCTTTGGTATCTCTTCAAATGCAAGTATCGTCACAAAGGCTTATGACGCTTATTCTGACTATAAGTTCAACTCGGCAAAGATAACTTTTGATATCGACTCTGCAAAGCTGAGTAAAATGGGATATTCATTTGATGACCTTACAGTGCTGAGATTTGATTCACGCTCGACCCTTTACACAAAGGTGGATTCAAAGGCAGACAAGAGCAAAAAGACAGTTTCTGCTTCTCTTACAGAGCTTGGCACTTATGTGGTAGGCGTTGAGAAAACTGTAAACGATGAAGCCACAACAAGGATCTGCTTCCTCGTTGATAACTCCGGCTCTATGTATCCAAAGGAGCAGTGTGTAACTTCTTCTGAGAATGATGTTGACTTCAAGCGTCTTGAATTTGCAAAGAATCTTATCGACAAGTTTGAGAGCCACTATCAGGTTCACAGGAAGCTACAAAAAGATGGTAGACTTCACTGATGATAAGACGAAGCTTACGGAAGCTCTCGATAAGATAAAGTCTGAGGAAGAGATATTTAACGGCACTCACAGCCAGACGGCTCTTAAAAAGTGCATGGACGAGTTCAAGGCAACTTCCGGTGGAAAATACAGAAATATCATCGTGATGCTCACAGACGGCGAGTCTGACGAGTTTAATCCTGCAAGCGTTTCAAGCCTTGCAAATACTGCAAAGGATAAGGACATAATCGTTCTCACTGTTGGTCTTGGCAGAGATGTTGACAGAGATTGGCTTCAGGAGCTTGCTTATTCCACAGGCGGAAAGTATTACTCAGCTTCCGACGCAAACGCCCTCAATGACGTTTACAAGCAGATAGTTACTACACTGAACTATGATATTGTTACATACACAAACGCTGATGATAACGTAAGAGGTTATTCACTTTACAACACAGGCTTTGACCCAAAGGTGAACGGCTTCTCATTCAAGAATTTCAGAACAACAACTACCGCAAGCGTTGACTTCGGCATGGCTGTTATGGCAAGAGATTGGTATCTCGGAAACGTAAAGACTTCTCTTGGGGATATCACTCCGTCAGATAAGAGCGACATAAAGGTGAATGCCGCAGGCTATGACATAAGCGGAACAGACTTTGGTAAACAGTATGACGAAAGAGTGCCGCTTAGCAAGATAACCTCAGACCTTTTTGCGGGCACATATTCAGACGTTACAAAGTATCTCGACTATTCCTGCACAGGGGATATTCTCACCCTTAATGATGACTATAAGTATGACAGCAAGAACAAGGGCTGGGTAAAGAACGTTACGAAAATATCAGGCGGCAATCTCCGCTGGAAAAAGGTAGAACTGCTTGATATGGATATAGCAAACGGCATTGGCAAAATAAAGGGTGGCTATTCCTCAAATGACGCAGAGTTCGCAAAGGCACTCTACAGACTTAACGCCCTCCAGTGGGACGATTCTTCGTCAGAGTATAACCTTAACAACGACAGTAAGGGCTTTGAAAAGCTTGAAGACCAGCTCAGCCTTGGCATACCAGTTGTTACAACTATAGACGATACTCATACAGTGAACGCTATCGGACTTATTCAGGATTCTGATTGCCACAGAAAATATATCCTTCAGATATATGACAACAACTATCCTGGGGAAACAAAACAGCTTTATATCCAGAAGCTTCCGAAGTGCAAGCTCAAGATAGACAGCAATGGCAAGGCGACAGTTGTTGGTACAACGTTCGAGTATTCCGCAACATATGAGGGCAAGCAGGTCGGCATAGAATTTTCTGACGTGACAGCTCATTAATAAGAACAAAAAAACGGAACGGTTTTGACCGCTCCGTTTTTTGTTAGATAGTTTGTCGGGATTATTTGATATAGTATACCCAATTGTCTTTTCTCTCGTGACTCTCGGGATATTCACCCTCAGTGTAGCCGAGTGCGCAGTGACCGATGCCCTCGTATTCGCCCTCGATACCAAGGCTGCGGAGGATCTCCTTGCCTTCTTCGGACTCAAATTCTTCCTTTGCACGATGTATCCAGCAACTTCCAACGCCCTCGTTGTGAGCGGCAAGCATAAGATTTCCCATAACAAGACTTCCGTCATAAATGTAAGTCGGGCAGGATTTGTCAGCTAGTACAATAAGAATAACAGGTGCACCATAGAACGGATCGAAGCCCTCATCCCAGCCGCCTATCTTTCTGTTCATCTCAGAAATTTTGTCGCGCATTTCCTTGTTGGTGACAGCAATTATAATAGGTGACTGCAAGTTTCTTCCTGTGGCGGAATAAGTTCCTGCTATTATGATGCGGTCGAGAACGTCCTGCGGTATCATGTCAGGCTTGTATTTTCGTACACTTCTTCTGGTTTTCATAAGTTCGAGCAGATCTTTCATAAAACAGCCTCCTTTGTATGTTTGATAGTTGATTGCTTATAATTTGATTTTAGCATAGTTTGTGGAGAATGTCAACGGCTGTTTAAGTGAGGAACGAAGTTAAGTGAGGAGTGAGGAGTGAGGAGCGGTTTAAGTGAGGAGTGAGGAGTGAGGAATGACATAGCCGCACCGAGTGGGGCTGAATGAGGAATGAGGAATGAGGAATGACAGCGCCGAACAGAGTGGGGTAGCCAACACCGAGCGAAGCGAGCAAAAGGACCAGGGGCACGCCCCTGGTCAGGGTCAAGGGGTGAAACCCATTGCAGGGTCTAGGGACAGAGTCCCTAGCGGAGTTTGAGGCAGAGCCTCATTCGGCGCAAGCCGATTAAGCGGTGCAGAGGTGAAAAGAAGAAATACAAACTAAATCACTAAACAAATAAGTATCGAAGAATAAGACCTGCACCGCTTTTGTTGTTTCCTGCACAACGTAAAATCCGCAAAGAGCGAAGCGATTTTGCGGCACGGCAAAGTAGCGTCCCCTACATGGTTTGTGAAAACATAAATAATGTGTGGATATCGCAGGAATGTATGGGCAAACAAGAAGCAGGCGAACAGCGTTCGCCCCTATCAAAAAATTTATCGCCGACAGGCGATACCATAATTCCTCATTCCTCACTCCTCATTCTACAAACGCCGCTTTCTTCATAAAAAATCTCTTGCATTTTCCGCAATACTGTGCTATACTAATAAGGTATGTTTAAAAATGCAATGAAATATGGAGGAATAATTTTGGGTAAGCTTGAAGATGAGATCAAACGCCGCCGTACTTTTGCGATAATTTCCCACCCTGACGCAGGTAAAACAACTCTTACGGAAAAATTTCTGCTCTATGGTGGTGCGATAGCTCAGGCAGGTGCTGTAAAAGGTAAAAAGAACCCGCCATGCTGTTTCAGACTGGATGGAAATAGAAAAACAAAGAGGTATCTCTGTTACTTCTTCTGTTATGCAGTTTCAGTATAAAAATTATTGTATAAATATCCTGGATACTCCTGGACATCAGGACTTCTCTGAGGATACCTACCGTACTCTTATGGCTGCAGACTCAGCCGTAATGGTAATAGACGCTTCAAAGGGTGTGGAAAATCAGACCAGAAAGCTTTTCAAGGTCTGCGTTATGCGCCATATCCCTATATTTACTTTCGTAAATAAAATGGATCGTGAGTCCAGAAATCCTTTCGATCTTATGGAGCAGATAGAGTCTGAGCTTGGTATCCAGACCTATCCTGTGAATTGGCCTATCGGCTCAGGCAAAGAGTTTAAGGGCGTTTATGACAGAGATAAAAAGCATATAATCTCTTTTGAGGCAAGCGGTGGACAGCATCAGGTGGCAGCTACAGAAGTCGACCTCTCCGACCCGTCACTTGACAGCCTTATCGGCGAGGATCTCCACTCAACTCTCTGCGATGATATCGAGCTTCTCGATGGCGCAAGCTATGAGTTCGATATCGAAAAGGTGAGAAAGGGTGAGCTTTCGCCTGTGTTCTTTGGCTCTGCTCTTACAAACTTCGGCGTCGAGCCGTTTTTGGAAAACTTCCTCGAAATGACAACTTCTCCTACTCCGAGAAATTCCTCTGCCGGTATCATAGATCCGTTCGACCCTGAGTTCTCGGCTTTCGTGTTCAAGATACAAGCTAATATGAACAAGGCTCACCGTGACCGTATCACTTTCCTGCGTATCTGCTCAGGCAAGTTCGATAAGGATATGGAAGTTCTCCACGTTCAGGGTAATAAAAAGCTCAGACTTTCTCAGCCTCAGCAGATAATGGCTCAGGAAAGAGAGATAATCGACGAAGCCTATGCAGGAGATATAATCGGTGTGTTTGACCCAGGTATCTTCGCTATCGGTGATACGATTTGTTCGCCAAAGAAAAAGTTCGAGTTCGAGTCTATCCCGACCTTTGCACCTGAGCATTTTATGAGAGTCCGTCAGAAGGATACCCTCAAAAGAAAGCAGTTCGTAAAGGGTACAACACAGATCGCACAAGAGGGTGCGATACAGATATTCCATGAGCCTGACAGCGGTATGGAAGAAGTTATCGTGGGCGTTGTGGGCGTTCTTCAGCTTGAAGTTTTTGAATACAGAATGAAAAATGAGTACAACGTTGACCTCTTCAAAGAGGGTCTGCCTTATTCTTATATCCGCTGGATAGATAACAAGGATATCGACCCTAAGACATTGAAGCTTTCAAGTGACACAAAGCTTGTCAAGGACTTCCGTGACAACTATCTGCTTCTTTTCACAAGCGAGTGGAATATCCGCTGGGCGCTTGAAAGAAACGAGGGTCTTGAGCTTTCAGAATTTAACAGAGGCGACCTGCAATAATACAATATTGCTAAATACCCTTTCCTAAAAAGTGATAAACTGACCAAAGTGTGTGCTTCGGTCAGTTTTTTTCTTGACTTTTTATTTGATATATGTTATATATAAAGTAGATATATGTATGAAATATTAAGTAGGTATATGTATGAAAACTATTTTTGTGGGGTGATATGTATGATAAAAAAGATAAGTGCGGCGGCGCTTGCGGTCATTATGTCAGCGAGCATGATGTTCACTACAGCTTCGGCAGACGCTTCCTATGTTCTTGATAAGGACGCAGGAGAAGACTTCATCAATTTCATAGACGGCAAGCTGCCTGATATTTTAAAGAGTATGGACAGTGTTGCAGACGGCGATAAAACCTACTTCGACTATGGCTCATGGTTCATGGATCTGGATTATGACGGTGTGCCTGAGTTTATAATAGGCGGCGAAATGGCTGACGGCGACAGACATTATTCTATTCTTACCAAGGACGGCAAGGAGATAAAGATAGATGACACTGTTGCAAACGGACAGTATTTTCCGGGATTTATGGGCTTTGATTATATGCCTTACAGAGATCTTTATACAGGGGAGGTATCATATTTTTCAAGTAACGATAAGATAAAAACTATGACCTTTGACCCTGAAAAAGGCGTTACTGAAAAGGAGCTTTGCTCGGAAGAATACGATTTGGAAACTGACAGCACTGTTTACAAAACAGACGGCAAAGAGGTCAGCGAGAGCGAGTATTATAACTATAAATCCACCCTCAGCAGATTTATCCCTCTTGAAGTGGAAAATACAGAGCTGACATCAGATGAAACTGCAAAGGCTGACGCTGATAAGCTTCTGGAAATGTATAACGAGTATAACTGCGTTGTCATGACGGCGGAGAACAAAAAGGACGATATGACAAGCGTAATAGTCGAGATGAACGATCTTCTTAAAGAGATGATGGTTGACGTTCCTTCTGAAATTGCTGATGATGTTGATTGGAGCTATAACAGTTGGTTTGAGGATTTAAACTTTGACGGCGTTCCTGACTTTGTTATCGGCGGTATTGCAGACCTCTTAGATGAAGGTACTGCTTTAAGACTTTATGACGTTATCGGTATGGGCAATGCAGGCTTTTTGGCGGATACCAATGTGTCGAACGACCATGGCGATGGTGAGAACGGCTTCGGCTTCAAGCCTTATGTAAACAAGCAAACTGGCGAAAAAACATACCTCTCAGAGGATAGATATACAGAGGACGGCAAGGAGCATTACGCAGTGAGAAAGCTTTTTGGCTGTCTTGGTGAATGTCTCACCGCTGATATCTGCACCGCAGAATATGACAGCAAAAAAGGCGTGACTTCATACACTATCGAGGGAAAGGAAGCCACATCAGAGGAGTTTCAGGCGTATCTTGCAAAACTTAACAGCGACTATGATGAGCTTTCTGTAACAATAAGCACCATGGGCGAAAACAAAGTCCCTAATAATGAAGGCACCCTTGCAGAGTCATATGACGAGTATAAGCTTGGGGACGTTGTGGGCGGAGCAAGCTTTACATATGTAGAAAAGAAGAACACTTCAAATGATATTTCTAACCCTGACAAAACAGCAGGCTCTCAGGCTTCAAAGAATTATAATACCGATTCGTCAACAAATCCGTCAACAGGTGCGGCGGCAGGCGTTACAGCCGCAATAATAGCCGCTGGAGCAGGTTTGGCGATATGTGCAAAGCGTAAAAAGAAATAGTCTTTTCAGCCTAATATATGCAGAGGTGAACAACGTTCACCCGTATATTGGCATATTATCTGCGTGCTGAATATTTTATCACCGTACCCTCTCGTGGTGCGGTGATTTTTTTGCATAAGCCGTCCTTTGTCCGCATAACTTGTACAAAGGACAAAAACTAGGAGGGCGGATATATGTTCAGAAGATTGCAGAATATTTTGTGCTGCGTGGTGATAGCAGGCTTTGCGGCAGTGTGCTGGTATGGCAAAAACAACGGTGAAGCCGTCATGACAGGTGGGGCGGTGAAAACGACCATGGATAAGCCTGTGGTGGTCATCGACCCAGGTCACGGTGGTATTGACGGAGGCTGTGTATCCGTTGACGGCACGCCTGAAAAGGGGATAAACCTTGCGGTGGCGGAAAGCCTCCGTGACGGTCTGAAGCTTCTCGGCTATGATGTTGTTTGCACCCGTGAAAGCGATATATCTATCTATGACAAAGGCACAGAGGGGCTTGGGGAGCAGAAAAAGTCCGATATGAAAAACCGCCTTGCCATATTCTCGAAATATTCCGACGGCATATCAGTTTCCATACACCAAAATCAGTTTACCGACAGCCGCTACAGCGGTGCGCAGATGTTCTATTCTAAAGACAATGCCGAGGGTGAAAAGCTTGCGGGAGTGATGCAAAAGCAGTTCGTTTCCCTTTTACAGCCCGACAATACCAGAGAAACTAAGCCGGTAGGCGACGAGCTTTATCTACTTAATAATACCCAAAATCCTGCGGTTATGATAGAGTGCGGTTTTCTTTCAAACCCTGAGGAGGCTCAGAAATTGGAGAATGAGGACTATCAGCGTCAGGTGGCATTTACAGTGCTGACAGGTATCAGCGAATACAGGCTAATGCAGAAATAGTCCATTGGTGCGGCGGCAGTGAGAAAACACTGTCCGTCGTTTTTTGTTTGTAAAACGTTACATAAATTGCTTGACTTTTAAAAGGGGATATTGTATAATATAATAGTGTATTTATAGCATAGTATATTTTTTAACTTTTTCCTGCCGTAAATTCTGGCAGGAGAATAAATAAAGGTGGATTGAAACATGGGATTATTTGATAAAATATTCGGCAACTATTCTAAAAAAGAGCTTGCCAAGATCGAGCCTATAAAGAATAAGGTACTCGAGCTTGAAAGTAAGTATGCCGATATGTCTGACGAGGAGCTGGGCGGACAGACTGCCATTCTGAGGGGCAAGCTGGACGAGCTTTCAACTCTTGATGACGTTCTTCCTGACGCTCTTGCGGTTTGCCGTGAAGCTGCGTTCAGAGTGCTTGGCAAAAAGCCTTATCCTGTTCAGATAATCGGTGCTATCGTTCTTCATCAGGGACGTATCGCCGAAATGAAAACAGGTGAAGGTAAAACTCTCGTTGCCTGTCTGGCGGCTTATGCTAACTCCCTTACAGGAAATGGCGTTCACGTTGTAACAGTAAATGACTATCTTGCTAAGTTCCAGTCTGAGGAAATGGGCAAGGTGTTCCACTTCCTGAACACTTCTATCGGCGTTGTGCTTACGGGCATGAACAAGGAGCAGAAGAGGGAAGCTTATAACGCCGATATTACATATGGTACAAATAACGAGTTCGGATTTGATTACCTCCGTGACAACATGGTTATCTATAAGAAAGATAAGGTTCAGAGAGAGCACGCTTTCGCTATCGTGGACGAGGTGGACTCTATCCTCATAGACGAAGCAAGAACTCCGCTTATCATTTCAGGTCAGGGCGACAAGTCAACAAAGCTTTATTCACTTGCTGACAGATTTGCAAAGACCCTGAAACCTGTTACAGTTGTTGAAATGGACGATAAGGCAGATAACGACCTTCTGGACGGCGACTATATCATCGACGAAAAGGCTAAGACCGCAACTCTTACAAAGAGCGGTGTTAAGAAAGCAGAAAAGGCGTTCAACGTTATAAACCTTATGGACGCTGATAATATGACCCTTGCCCACCACATCAATCAGGCTATCAAGGCAAACGGCGTTATGAAAAAGGATATCGACTACGTTGTTAAGGACGGAGAAGTCCTTATCGTAGACGAGTTCACAGGCCGTATCATGCAGGGCAGACGTTTCAATGACGGTCTGCATCAGGCTATCGAAGCAAAAGAGGGCGTTGAGATAGCAAGAGAGTCAAAGACTATCGCTACTATCACATATCAGAACTACTTCCGTCTGTATGGCAAGCTGTCAGGTATGACAGGTACTGCCCTTACGGAGGAGGACGAGTTCAGAGAGATCTATAAGCTCGACGTTATCGAGATACCGACAAATAAGCCTGTTATCAGAATTGACCACCCAGACGTTGTTTTCAAAACAGAAAAGGGCAAGTTCAACGCTGTTATCGAGCAGGTGATAGAGTGCCATAAAAAGGGACAGCCTGTCCTCGTTGGTACTGTTTCCGTTGAGAAGTCAGAGTATCTTTCAAGACTGCTGAAAAATAAGGGCATCAAGCATGAAGTGCTTAATGCCAAGCACCATGACCGTGAGGCTATGATAGTTGCACAGGCAGGTAAATACGGTGCTGTTACTATCGCTACCAAC
>OCPS01000864.1_pt1 | contig 29701 bp, 25 predicted proteins | sample 1538651 | NCBI WGS metagenome assembly OCPS01 (sample SAMN04571715, study PRJEB22368) | human gut metagenome | biome: human gut; material: stool | host: Homo sapiens | place: Luxembourg | collected 2012-09-21 | reverse complement strand
ACTCTCTTCCTTTTCTTCCGGCCGGGTATCAACCGCTTAATGCATTAAATAGAAATTAATTAAATCCAATCAATCTCCGCGCAACAATATAAACCAATGACGATATCTTACGTCCTGATTTTCCCGGAATGTTCATTGTCTGTCCGAGAATACCGTAACGGATTCTGATAAAGCTTCGCATATCTTTTTTCTTCAGATACTGCCATAATTCCTTTTTCTTTTCCAGATTTTCTTTATCCTTGGAACGGATGCAAAGAATAGAAGAAACTGTCATCATGATTGCAAGATAATTAAGCATGTACTGTCTTAATTTCTTACTTCCAATATCTTTAAGCTGATACATATCAATCATCGTCTTTGTGACAAAAATCTGCTGATCCAGCCTTTTGATCATTACTTTCTCATTAACCGACTGATCTTCTCTTCCAATAAAATATCTATAGAAGTCTACATCCATATAGTAAATTTTGCGTACATGCGGGAGTGGGTAATATACATAAATATTGTCCACATAGAATGTATGCTTTGGCAGATGAAGTTGGATCAGTTTTAACATGTCTGTACGGTAAATAACCGAGTGCATCAGAATATACTGATCCAGACGGAAATGTCCCATATCATCCCAACGGAAAATCTCATCCTGTGGCAATACGTTACGATAATGAATCACCTTCTTATGTGTTGCACCAACTTTTTCATACACATAGTTAGCGATCAACATATCCAGTTCCATTCCATCTTCTTCCATATGGCGTAAAACATCTAATATTTTATGAAGTGCATCTTCGTCCACCCAGTCATCACTGTCTACAACCTTAAAATATTTACCGGTTGCATGCATCAGCCCTGAGTTTACAGCATCTCCATGTCCACCATTTTCCTTGTCTACTACTTTAATAATAGTAGGGTATTTTTCCATATATTCATGAGCAATCTCTGATGTTCTGTCCTTTGATCCGTCATTTACGATAATTATTTCAATATCTTCTCCACCCGGAAGAATACTTTCTATCGCATGGGCCATATAATCCTGTGAATTATAACACGGAATGGCAAAAGAAATATATTTCATTCTTCATTTTCTCCTCTTTCTACAATTTGACTTCTATTAGTATAATCTATTTTTCGCTATTTTCCAACAAAATCTTTGTAAAATCCTGTGTTCACAATTTGTTCATTTATCCTTCAAAATTCTTTCATTACTTTAACATTCTTTCTTCATAGGTCTTTCTTATACTATAATTATCAAAGAAATACAGAGAACTTGGTAGCTACTTCCGAACACATGGCGATTTAGAATTTCTCTCATATCCTTTGATATACAAAAGACGTTATCTAGTATGTAAATACTATTTGGAATAAACTTTTTCATAATACATGCCGGGAACTGCGAAAGTAGTTACCCGGCATCCTCCCTTTTATGAAAGATTTTTCCAGATTTCTTTCACTTTTTCCCGTTTCCATATTCCTACAACAATCAATGCGCCAAATAAAACAGCTCTCTCCCATAAAATTATGTTCTTCTTTTTTCCTTCCTTTTTATCTTCCTTGACCATTTTTTCATCCTGTATTACCTTTTCATTTCCATAAAAAATATATTTTCTGACCGGTTCCACAATTTTCTGCCACAAACTCTTTTCCTCGTATATTTCAAATCCTATCTGTGAAACTTTTTCATTTCCCGCAAAATCTTTTGCTTTTACCTCTATTTCATAATTTTTTGCCTCATTTAGCTGAATTTCATATTCCTTCTTCTGTTTTTTCCTGTTTTGTTTCTTTCCATTAATTTTAATGTATTCAATCTGATCTTCCAGATTCTCTGTTCTGACATAAAATGTTTTTTCTTTTTCATATTTTTCTCCATCTTCTATCTCCTCAAACTCGATCACCGGCGGTGTATGATCGATGGTAAATCTTGCTTTTGCTTCTCCTTTATTTCCTGCTGAATCAAAAGCTTCAATTGTCAGTACATGTACCCCTTCTTTTTCAATCTTTTCTCCTGGCCGGTAAAATGCATCGTCCACTTTCATTACATATGTATAATTCGTAAAATCCTTAATCGATTCCTCGATAGAATAATTCCAGCTAAACTTCTTTAAATACTTTCCATCCAACTCATCTACATGTGCAATAACGGGATTTTCTTTATCTATAATCAGCTGTCTCTCGGCATGACTGACATTCCCTGCCATATCTGTTACATTCATTCGGAGTTTATACAGCCCGTCCTCTGCAAGTGTCTGCACACTTTCTTTTTTTGTATCACCAGACTCATTCCTGCTTTTTGTTTTCCATTCTGTGATTTCTGTTTCTTCCTTTTTCCCATCGATATCTTCTTTTAAAATATTTGCCCGCACCGTCTGAATTACATTCTCTTCTTCTGCCAGATAGCTGACTTGTACAGGTTTACTGGTAATCGTATAATCCTCCACTCCTTGTATCAATGCTTTCGGTGCATCTCTGTCAACAAAAACCCGATCCGTTACCACCGTCTGATTTCCCGCATAGTCTGTAGCAATAATTGTTACCGGGGTACTTTCCCCATTCTGTGAACTTTCTGTAATGACAAATTTTTCTGCTCCTTTACTGATTTTCCCAACTATTTTTTCTCCTGTTTTACAGACAATTTCCGCGATCTGGCTTCCATTGCTCCCGTCAGAAGCTTCTACCACTACCTCTGCTACCTCTTTGTGCCAAATATCTGCTCCTCCGGACACTTCCAGACCGATCACCGGTCTTACACTGTCTATCCAGAATGCCTTTCTGCTTTCTGAATTTTCAATCTGATGATGTTCTTCATCTTCCATCCATACTTCCAGTTCATTCCTTCCATCTGCAAAATTCAATTGTTTCAACCAGCAGGATTCATTTAATTTTTCCAGCGTACCTTCCTGCCTTTCCCCATTTCCATTCTCAAAAAGGTATCTGGTCACGCCATTCTTACTCAGATGTGTGATCTTTCCGGTCGGAGCACTGATATAATAGCCATTCTGACCATCCGGATCCTCATATTCCGCATGATACATTTTTATCTCTTCTTCCTCCGGATCTTTTCCATTCTCTTTTTCATCGTCTTTCTCTAAGTCTTTCCCGTCATCTTTCTCGTCATCTTTCTCCGAGTCTTTCCCATCCTCTTTCTCGTCATCCTTCTCCGGATCTTTTCCATCCTCTTTCTCGTCATCCTTCTCCGAGTCTTTCCCGTCATCTTTTTCATCACCCTTCTCCGGAGCTTTCCCGTCATCTTTCTTATCGTCTTTCTCTCTATCTTCCTCCGAATCTTTTCTGTCCTCTTTTTCTCCCTCTTCTACCAGATCCTTTTCATTATCTTTGGCGTTGTCTTTGTCCTTGTCAAATTCTTTCTTACTGTCTTTTCCTTTATTTTTTACTTTTATAATCTGCTTTCGACTTCCCGCTTCTACCTGCATCACATTTCCTTCCGGTAACAGATCAGCAATCTGTCCTCCGGTCACCATACCAAACGCTGCTATCATTATTACTTTTTTTATCTTCCTACCCATATATTTCCTCCTTCTGCCTTAATTCCATATTCTTTTTGTAATTTCTTAAATTCTGCATTTTCCAAAAGTTCAGTATCTTCTGTTACATATTCTTTAATCTTGAGTGCACACGTATCTCTATTGACAGCCGGATCTGCACATATCAGTCTTATGTGTGTTAATTTCAACTCTTCTGATTCTCCAAGCTCTTTTATCCCCTGAATGCATGTATCGCTTGCCATATCCCTTCTTCCTGCAGTTTCATACAACTGTACCATCTTTTTATACAGCTCTTCTCTCTTACCCGGTTCCGTCTCATCCTCCAATATCTCTGCATATATGTTTGCTGCCTCCTCTTTCTTTTCTTCTTTTTCCAATGCAGACGCCTGATACTGCAATAGTTCTCTCTTCGCAGAATCATTCAGATAATCTGTCTTTAATCCTTCTTCTACCAGATTCAACACTTTTTCTGAACTTTCTTTATCATCCAGTAATCCATACCCTCTTATCAGGCACTGTATTGCCTGTTTTTTCTTCTCTTCCGACTGCATACTTCTTTCTTTCCATTCATTCTCCAGGTAAGCAAGACTTGCGGCAAATTTTTCTGCCTCTTCCGGCACTTTTTGTTTTTCATACGCTTTGATAAGCCTTTTCAGATTAACTGCCAGCGTCTGATTCTCCATTTGATTCAGACATTTCAGACTTTTTTTCATATCTCCCACATTCAGGAAATATGCCAGTGCCAATTCCAGATACTCTTCATCTCTTTCATATATTTTCTTTTTTATCCGGTCATCCGATTTTTCACTTTTTTTCTCTTCTGATTTGGAAGATTCCGTTCTTTTCATCTCTCTCTGGTTTGCTTTTTCAGCATTTTCCCATGCATTTATGAACAAATATCCCCCGAAAACAATAGACAAAACTACTGTTATACACACTTTTTTTCTTCTTTTCCCCTTATTATTCAAAATTTTATCTCTGTCTTTTTCTTCATACCTTGGGATTTGTTTTTGGATTTCTGATACATTTAGATAATGGGTTGATCTTATCCCCATTGCTTTTGAAATAATTCTCTGAAGACGATATTCTTCTCGTCTGTTAAAACGTGGTTCTGCCTCCACAGATGCCAGAATATATTGAAATGTTTTTCCCAGCCCATACATATCCAGTTCCTTACTGGCATGTTGATAATACTTTTCGTCCGGCGGAAGAAAATATTCACGGATATCTCTTCTTTGCATAAATATCATCTTGCTTCTGTTTGCTTCCGACTGCATATCCAGAAAATAAATTCTTCCATCTTCAGACCTGACAATACTATATGGATTTACATATTGATAACAAGGATTTCCCCTGCACCTGTGAAATGACGCCAGTTGTCCTGCTATCTCTTTTAATAATAAAAATATCTCCCGTTTTTTTATTACCGGATGATATTTTAAGTATCTGTCCAGGGTTTTCCCCTGCACATTTTCGGAACTGATATAGCATAATTGTCCATGCTCAATCAGCCGCAACACATCATAACTTTCTTTTTGTTGCAACATATATCACCCCTGTTCTTTTTTCATTTTTTCTTACATGGTAAATTTGGTGAGGCCTCACGAAGTCCTACAGACTATATAGATTAATTAAAAGAATCTATCTTGAAAATATAGATTAAAGATATCTTACCTGATTCATTTCAAAATTTCAACCCTTTTTTATTGTTTTTATATATTTTCTGGCACAGCACTTTAAAGGACCTGCCACAGACAACTTCTCTTACATATTTTTGTATCTACAGAACTTGCTACCGGCAACTTCTCTTACATGCTGCTTTGGTATACAAAAAGTGCCATATTGCAAGACATGTATCTTGTTATACGCTCGCAATACGGCACTATCTTTCCAACCTTCAAATCTTATCTATTTTTTATCTGTGGCTTAATTCTTTTGGTGTATACAGATGTCTTGGAATTCCATCTACCATAACCGGTGATACATCCCCCTGAATCAATGGACGCACATAAGAAATAAACTCATTTGTTACATAAGTACCTTCTTCGTTTACCCAGTTTCTTGGTACAAGCTTCTCATCATTGGCAATCTTGTGTACATCCTTTACTTCTGTTCCGCACTGATATGGATCATCCGACAGACGTTTTAAGACTACCATCTTTCCGGTATCTCCTTCGTCTGCTGCCTTTACCGCTGCTCCTCCAACCTGATATGCTTCCAGTATATCAACTCTTGAGGCTGCGTGAGATGCGGCTCTTTGTAATGTACTTAATTCAATCGCACGTGTCTTACATCCAATCTCCCCTGCAATATAACTTGCAAGGTAAGATGCTGTTCCGGATAACTGCTTATGTCCAAATGCATCTACAAAGTCAATACTGTTGCCAAGTTCACATACATAAGTTCCATCTTCTGTACGGATTCCTTCTGATACTGCAACAACAATAGATGTTTTCTCCTGTAATAATTGTTTGATCTTTTCTCCAAATAACTGAAGATCAAATGGAAGTTCCGGCAGATAGATAAGATCCGGTCCTTCGCAGTCTTCTCCCTTTGACAATGCAGCCGCTCCGGTCAGCCATCCGGCATTTCTTCCCATTATTTCGACGATAGATACCACGCCTTTTTCATATTCCAGGCAGAAACTGTCACGGATAATCTCTTTCATAGATGTTCCGATATATTTTGCCGCACTTCCATATCCTGGTGTATGATCGGTAAGTGCAAGGTCATTATCAATCGTCTTCGGACATCCAATGAAGCGGATTGCATGACCGAATATAATGGCATAATCCGATAATTTCTTGATTGTATCCATAGAATCATTTCCACCGATATAGATAAATACTTCGATATCCAGTTTGTCCAGGATCTCAAATATCTTATCATACACTTCTCTGTTCTCATGGATCTCCGGAAGCTTATAACGGCAGGATCCCAAAAATGCGGCCGGTGTTCTTTTTAATAATTCCGCATCCAGTTCGGTCTTGATATGATCTGACAGATCAATATATTTTTCTTTTAATAATCCCTGGATTCCGTGAAGCATTCCATATACTTTATTGGCTCCACGGTCTTTCGCTGTCCGGTATACACCGGCAAGACTGGCATTGATCGCTGCAGTTGGTCCCCCAGATTGTCCTACAATTACATTTCCTTTCATTCGCTTATTTCCTTCCTGTTTTTTATTCCGTTTTACCGTTAATTCAATATTAGTGTATTTAAACATAAAAGTCCAGTAATTCTTATTTTTTTTATGCATTTTTACTATTTTTATGTATCTTTGCATTGTTTGATACAAAAAAAACTCTTATTCCCCACCTTTTTGTAGTCTGTACAATATATGGGAAATAAGAGTTTTTATTCATACATTTTATTCAGCTTTTACCGGGTTTGATACACTTACCTTGTGATCATACCATTTGCCCTTTGTTCCGATCAACGCCAGATCAAATTCTTCATCTAACGCCGGAACCGGAACATCAAATCCATAGACTTCTTCTGTCGTTCCATCGCTGTATGTAACTTTGTCTGTAGTTGGTTCTAAAAATTTTGCACCTTTTTTCTGAGCCTCTTTTGCTGTACCAGGGAAGAGATTCACGATATTTTTTGATACGAGACTGATATGTATCGTCATCTTTCCATCTTCTACAGTCAGTGTACCTTTTCCTTCATTTGCTTCATTTACATGAAACATCGTACTGTCCGTCTTAAATTCTGCAGTATAGGTCCCATCCTCGATCGGCGCCTTTGCTGCTTCGGACTTTGAATCTTTTGATTTTTCTTCTTTTGCATCAGACTTCTGCTGTTCTGTCTTGGCTGATTTGTTGTCTGATTTGCTGCTGTCATCCTTACTTGCACATCCTGTGAATATTGCAGCTGTCATTACTGCAGACAGCACAACTGCCATCAATCTCTTTCTCAACATTGTTATCTCCCTTAATTATCTTTCTTACTGTGCATCCATAGCTGCTTTTGTATGAGCAACATATAACTGCTGGATTGCATCGATCTCTCCAAGACCTGCAATCTGTGTCTTTACACTGTCAAAGTTCTTAGATGCCTCAAACTGACTCTTCCATGAATCATCATCATCTCCGGCCATATCATTATTAGCATGATCTCCGGCAACAACCATAAGTGGACGAAGGATTACATTTTTATATCCGGCATCTTTTACTTTTGCGATAACGGATTCGCAGGAAGTATCTTCCGGCTCACCTTCTACTGTTCCGATGAATACATTCTTATATCCAAGCTGTTCCATCTGTGCCTGCATCTGAGAATAGCTGATCTTTGCTGTATGAGATGTTCCATGTCCCATGAATACAAATGCTGTGCTGTCCTCTGCTGCTGCATCAAGGCTGTCATATTCTGCTGTCTTTACTGCTTCTGCAGTGATTGCCTTAGCTACTGCAGCCTTGTCTTCATTGATTGCTGTTGCGTCCGCTCCAACTTCTCCGAGAAGTGGTTCTGCGATTTTAACAGATTCGAATTTATCTTTGTAACTATTTACTGTTTCTGTTAACTCATCATACTCTGCACCGTGCATCAGATGTGTAGGCTGTACAACCAGTTTCTTTACACCATTCTTTACTGCACGCTCTAAAGCCTGATCCATGTTATCAATCTTCTCACCATCTCTTGCCTGTACATGATTAATGATGATCTGTGCTGTAAATGCTCTTCTTACGGACCAGTCCGGATTAGCTGCCTGAAGTGCTTTTTCAACTCCGCTGATATCGGCTGCACGGCTTGCATTAAAAGATGTTCCGAAACTTACTACCAGGAGTTCCTTCTCCCCGATGTTATCTTCATTTAACGGATCATCCTGGGAAGCATCCCCTGTATCTCTTCCGAAATAATCCGGATCAGCATTTTCACCTTCCACAAGTTCTTTCTGTGCATCTGTCAATTTGTCCCACGCTTCTTTCGCTTCTTTACACTGCTCATCTGTCTTGTCGTTTCTTTCCTGCACATAGATGGCATCAATCTTCTTTGCTACTTCATCTGCGGCTTTCTGATCGTCCTCTTTTGATGAATTCTCTGCAGTCTTCTTGCTGCTGTCTGAACTGCTACCTGCTTTGGAACCACATCCGCCAAGTGCTGCTACACACATAGCTGCTGATAATAATACAACTACCAGTTTCTTTTTCATTTCTTTTACCTCCTGATTTTCCGATTGTCAATGCACGAGATACAAAAAAACTCGGCCTCCGTCAGCTCCTTCCGAATATATAGCCAAAAAAAGCCTCCGTCAGAAAACGAAGACAACGAAAATAAAACTGTATTATACCACATACAGTTCTGTGATCCATTTCGTACTGCCAATTCCTCGTGGCCTGAACTTTTTCGTTCCTGTACTGCGAAAGGCAGGTCTCCCGGCTTATTGCTCTGACACATCTGCTCCCTTCCCGGTTCTCCCAGTGGATCTGTAGCTTCTGCTTGCAAAACACGGTGACGAGTTCGTACAGGATTCTCACCTGTTTCCCTTTTCACCAGTCAGATCCTTCTTTCCACAAATTATTCTGAATCCTTCTGACTGACACCTCACACAATCTTGATTAAATTTACTATGTAACCTTAACACAGTTGCCCAAATTATGTCAATACTGTCCCGGTCATCTGAATTGAAACATCCGCTTCGGAACAGCAAAAAACCCTCGTCCGACTTAATGTCAAACAAGGGTCTCTCGTACGTGCGCGAGAAGATTCGAACTCCCGACCTTCTGGTCCGTAGCCAGACGCTCTATCCAGCTGAGCTACGCGCACATATTATATTTGTTTGCTTCAGTTATTTATGTACCTCAGCAACGAAATTAATTATAGCGCAACGTTTTCTATCTGTCAACAACTTTTTTAAAATTTTTCAAATTATTTTTTTAAGCTCTGGTGGCCTGCAAGTCTTCCTTTTCTCTGGCCGTTTCTTTCTTCTTTTTATAATGGTATAATTATTACATATTTACAATACATTAGAAAATGAGGATTTCTTTATGACAAAAAAAGTTGCTGTAATCAATGATCTGTCCGGACTTGGACGCTGTTCCCTGACTGCTGCCATCTCCGTATTATCTGCGATGGGAATCCAGGCCTGTCCACTCCCTACCGCCATTTTAAGTTCACAAACAGAATACCCCAGCTACTACTGTTATGATTTTACCGATAAGATGGATTATTTCCGCCAGGAATGGAAGAAACTAGGCACTTCTTTTTCCGGAATCTATACCGGTTATGTTTCCAGTGTCTGCCAGATTGAACAGATCATGCACTTTCTGGATACTTTCCAGACAGCAGACACCTTTCTTCTGGTCGATCCTGTAATGGGAGACGATGGCGTTACCTATGATATGTATACTTCCGGGCTTCTGACTGCTATGAAAGAACTTGCCGCACGTGCAGATGTTATCACTCCTAACCTTACCGAATTCTGTCTGCTGACGGATATAGATTATAACAGCCTGCAGGATTCGTCTCTGTCTATACAGCAGCTCATTTCACGACTTAAGGATGCAGGGCAGACTTTGACAAAGGATCATGAAAAAAAGGTCCTCATCACTGGTATTCATTTTACTGCAGATGACGGAGTTCATAAGATTGGAAATCTTCTGCTAGATGGCTCTTCACATTTTCTTTCGGCATATCCCTGTTGCAACGGAAGTTATTCCGGTACGGGTGATCTCTTTGCTTCCTGCATCACAGGCGGACTTGCCAGAGATATTTCCCTTACGGAAATGATGCAGACCGCAGGTTCTTTTCTTGAAAAATCATTAATTGATTCTGTAGAAGAACATGTTCCGGTAAACGAAGGCGTTAATTTTGAAAAATATTTGTATCTCTTGCATACATAGAACCTGCCACTGGCAGCTTCTATTGCATACATTGGTATTAAAAATCACCATATATCTTTTGAAAATTTCTCTACTGAAACTCTTTCTTTTGATATATGGTGATCTTCTTTCTATTATTGGTATCTCAGATTGATATTTCGTTACATAATTTCTGACAACGTAATCTGTGCTCCCACAGCTTCTGCCTGTAATTTATAAACTTCCGGATAATATCTTGTCGAAAATACATATTCCCCATCATTTACAAATACTTCAACAGAGGATGTATCGGCCAGAATCTTCAGATTCTCCACTTCTTCCACTTCTACATATCTCATGCTTCTTCCTGAAGATACCGAAGTTTTATCCTGATCTGTAAAATGCATCCGGAATTTTCCATCAGCATAATCCAGGATCAGCTTCTCTGAAAGGATAACTTTAAAGCGGTTCTTTGTAATATCCGAAATCGTCATTTCATATACCGGATATCCCTCTCCTGCCAGCATACCTTTCACATCACTTACCAGATGTTTCTTCTCTTCTAGTTCTCTTATCGGACGTTGACAGATCTTGCCGTCTTTTTCAAAGATTTCTCTTGGAAATGTAAAGCAATGCTGCCATCCTGTCTGAATGGTCAGATTGCTGTATTCTTCGCAGTCCGGCATTCCCATCCAGCTGATGTGGATCCTTCTTCCGTCTTCCGTCTCAAAACTCTGCGGGGCATAATAATCAAACCCATAATCCCACAAATGATACTCTGACAACTTGTATTCTCCAAGAATATCTCCTTCTATCTCAAAGTATCCGGACTGATATACATTACGATCCTCCCAGATACCACCTTCCAGTCCCTGAACAGACGTGGAAAGAAGTTTCTTATCTCCGATTTTGAAATAATCCGGGCATTCCCACATATACCCGAATGGCTTTTCGGATTCCACCCGGTTTCTGAACTTCCAGTTTACTTTATCTTCAGATTCAAATACAAGTACCTGACCTACATCTTCGTTCGTTCTTGCACCCTGTACCATATAATAAGTACCATTTTCTTTCCATACCTTTGGATCTCTTACATGACAGGTCAGATCGTCCGGATAATCTGAATTTCTCATCAGTTCTTTTTTCTTTCCGAACGTCTTGCCGTCTTCCGTTATAACCAGAACGGTATTGCCCTCACGTCCGGTGCGGATGTAATCATATTCCCCGTCTTCTAATTTGACATTTCCTGTATAGTACAGATACATTTTTCCATCTTCAATAAATGCGGATCCGGAATATACTCCGTGACAGTCAAATGGCTGATCTGGATAAAGTGCGGTACCCTGATATTCCCACTTAATCATATCCTTGCTGGTATAGTGACCCCACATCTTCACACCGCCTTCTGCATTAAACGGCGAATACTGGAAAAACGCGTGATAGATACCCTGGAACTGGCAGAGTCCATTTGGATCATTCAGCCAGCCGACCGGCGGCATCAGGTGTAGTTTTTCACGAAATTTTCTATCTGATACGGATAACTCTTCTCTGGTTTTCTGGCTTTGTTCTGCTGTCTCTACTAATTTTACAAGATCTCTTGTTAATGCGTTCATAAATCAATCGTCTCCATCTATCTATAAGCATTATTTCTATACACATTATTTTATAAGTGTCATAACTTTACTTGTTGTCTTAACTTCAGCAGGTTCTGCCTTTGTTACATTTCCGAATTCATCTGTATTTGTCAGAATCATCATTGTTGTCGTCTGATATCCTGCATTCTTGATTTCCTCAAGGTCCGCTTCTACCAGAATATCTCCTGCATGTACTTTGTCGCCATCAGAAACTTTCTTTGTAAATCCTTTTCCATCCATCTTCACAGTATCGATACCGATATGGATCAAGAGTTCACCGCCGGACTCTGTTGTGATACATACAGCATGGCCTGTTTCAAAAATATTGGAAACTTCTCCGTCACATGGAGCTACAATCTTGCCATCTGCAGGCTCTACCGCAACGGTTGTTCCAAGCATCTCGGATGCAAATATCTCATCTGCTACTTCGGATAATGGAATCTGTGTTCCGTTTACCGGACTTGTTAATGTCTCTTCTGCTATCTCTGCAGTTGTGTCTGCTGTTGTTGCGTCTGTTGTTACTGCGTCTGCTGTTTCAATATTTTCTACTGCTGCTGTCTCTGTTGCTGCCTTTGGTTCTGCATCCTTATAGATCAGGAATGAGATCACGAATGCAACACCGACTGCGATCACCATCTCGATCAGGTACTGAAGCGGCTGGTTCAGGCAGAGCAGGATACCGAAGATACCTGTTACACCAGTCCCCTTAGCTCCGAGGTGCACCAGTGATGCATATAATGCCCCACATCCTCCACCGATACATCCGGCGATGAATGGTTTGAAGAATCTTAAGTTTACACCGAAGATTGCAGGCTCTGTAATTCCCATAAATGCACTGAGTGATGATGGAAGCGCCAGAGATTTGATCTTCTTATCTTTAGACTTAATACCTACTGCAAGTGCTGCAGCTCCCTGTGCTACGTTGGCTGCACTTGCAAGTGGAAGCCAGTATGTAACACCGTATTTTGCAAGCTGTCCGATGTCAATGGCTGTATACATCTGATGAATACCGGTTACTACGGTTGGTGCATATAAACCTCCCATGATCAGACTTCCGATTCCGAGAGGAAGCGTTAGCATCCACTGGATTGCTCCGAGAATTGCATTTTCAGCCCATACGAAGATCGGTCCTACAATTGATAATGTAAGATAACCTGTTACAAATACGCTGACCAGAGGTGTTACGAACAAGTCAAGAACTTCCGGAACGATCTTATGTAACTTCTTCTCGATCACTGCCAGAATCCATACGGCGATGATAACCGGAATGACGTGTCCCTGATATCCGACCATGTCAATCTTGAACAGTCCGAAGAATACGCTCTGTGTCTGCTGTACACCCTCTGTTGCTACAGTATAAGCGTTCTGCAGTGACGGATGGATCATGATCATACCGATAACTGCACCAAGATACTGGTTCGCACCGAATGCTTTTGCAGCTGAGAATGCGATCAGGATCTGCAGGAATGTGTAAGCAATGTTACTGAACAGATTCGCAAATACATAAATCGAACTGTGTGTATTAATATGGAGGAATCCGTTGCTATTCATAAAATCAAGTGAGTTCATGATTCCCATTAAGAAACCGCTGGCTACGATGGCCGGAATAATCGGTACGAAGATATCACCAAGCAGCTTGATCGCACGCATGAACCAGTTCTGCTTCTCTGCAGCTGCCTCTTTTGCCTCTGCTTTCGAGCTTGCCGTGATACCTGCAATGTCGATGAACTCGGCAAATACTTTATTTACCGTACCGGTTCCGAGGATAATCTGAAGCTGTCCCGATGCTTCGAAGACTCCTTTTACCCCATCTACATTTTCAAGTGCTTCTTTACTTACTTTCTTATTATCTGCAATGACAAGACGCAGTCTCGTTGCACAATGTGCTGCAGATGCAATGTTCTTACTTCCGCCGACATGATCCAGGATGTCCTGTGCGGTCTTTCTGTAATCCATATTAACTCTCCTTCCTCGTTCTATATGTAATCGTTTTCACATTTTATAATTTTATAATAAGAAAAAAAATGCCATTTGTAAAGATGGCATTTTTACTGATATTTGCTATTCGATTTTGTGCGGTTTGCACGAATTCTGTTGTTTTTGACTGATTCGGAATCTATTTACACATTTTGCACACTGATTTTCTGCTCCGGCATCTCTTAGTCTTCTATATTTTCTTCCGGATCATCAATGTTAGCGAGCCGGAATCCAAGTTTGATCTCTACCGGAATGCTTTCATCCCTTTCTATTACATCCAACAGGAGTTCTGCGCCCCGGATTCCACTGGTCTTATAGCCAAAATGCACTGTTGGTATTCCACCTGTTACCGCCTTTAAAAGCTGATTATCGCCAAATCCGGTAACCTGAATCGATGTATTTTCTAATATATAACGGAATCTGGATCCTGTGTCTTCTACATTCTTCGGAATCTGACTTCCGGCATAAGTATGAATCGCTTCGATTGCCCCGGCTGCGATTGTATCAGTGGCGCATGATATGATATCGATGTCATGTTTTTCATTCAATAATTCCAGAACCTTTTCATATCCGGATTCTGTCGTGAACTCCGCCACCTTATAATATCCGTCTTTTAATTCTTTTCCCGACCTTTTCAGACCTTCCCGGAATCCATCTTCTCTGGCCGCTCCAGCTGCTTTATCTTCTCTTGATACTCCGATATATGCAATCTCTTTCCGGCTCTTTGCCGCAACCGCACATCCCATGGCCTCCCCTGCGCCGTAATCATCATGATAAATACAGTTCGCATATTTCGTATGCTGACCAATCACAACCACCGGTACTTTCGATTCTTTCAGAAATCTCCGGTATTCCGCCGTGATCATCGTTCCCACAAGAATAATCCCGTCTACCGGATAATTCTCGAACAGACGCATATACTCTATTTCCTTCGCCGGTGTATTATCCGTTCCGGCAAGCAGCATCTGGTAATTCCGCTCCGAAAGAACCTTTTCGATTCCTGCCGTGATCCGGCTGATGGATTCTGAATTAATCTTTGGTACAACCACCCCGATCAGACACGCTTTCTTGGTTCTAAGCATACGCGCCTGCGCCGATGGCTGATAGCCGGTCTCATCAATTACTTTCTTAATCTGTTCTTTCTTCTCGTCACTGACGTATCCGCCGTTCAGGTATCTCGACACCGCTGCGCTGGATACTCCTGCCAGTTTGGCAATTTCTTTGATCGTCATATACTGTTACTCCCTCTGTTCTTCTTCACTGCAGAATATTATAGCACATTCCTTCTACAGATTTTCTCCATTCTTACTGATTAGTATTTATCTGTATTATAACTGAAAAAGCCCGCCTAAGCGAGCTTTTTGCCAGATTGCGTATTAACCTTCAAACTGACTATGGTATAACTTATGGTAAAATCCACCTTTTTTCAGCAATTCTTCATGATTGCCCTGCTCGATGATCTTACCGTCTTTCATAACTAAGATTAACGAAGCATTCCGTATCGTCGAAAGTCTGTGTGCCACGATAAAGCTTGTTCTTCCTTTCATCAGCTTATCGAATGCTTCCTGTACCTGCAGTTCGGTACGGGTATCGATACTTGATGTCGCCTCATCCAGGATCAACATCGGCGGCAGACAGAGCATGACTCTTGTGATACACAGAAGCTGCTTCTGACCCTGGCTGATACTGTCTTCATGAAGCACCGTGTCCAGACCTTTTGGAAGTCTCCGGATGAATTCCCAGCTTCTTGCTTCCTTCGCTGCACGAATGATCTCTTCATCGGTTGCATCCGGTTTTCCAAAGCAGATGTTGTCTCTTACGGTTCCGCTCTTGATCCAGGTATCCTGCAACACCATACCAAAGCTGCTTCTAAGGGCATGTCTGGATACCTCCCGGATGTCCTTTCCATCCACCAGGATCTTTCCTTCATCTACATCATAGAAGCGCATCAGCAGGTTGATAAATGTCGTCTTACCGCATCCTGTCGGACCAACGATTGCAATACGCATACCCGGTTTTACATCCAGATTGAAGTTCTCGATCAGTTCTTTTTCTTTATCATAACTAAATGCCACATCGTCGATTGTAACATTGCCATCAACTTTAGCAAATGCTCCTTCCGCATCCAATGTCTCTTCTTTCTGCTCTAACAGATCAAAGATACGGTCCGCACATGCCAGCGCATTCTGCATCTCTGTGACTACCGAACTGATATCGTTGAACGGCTTCATATACTGGTTCGCATACGCTAACAGTACAGAAAGTCCTCCGACCGTCAGCGTGCCGCCCGGTATCAGAAATGCTCCAAGTAAAGCTACTCCAGCGTAAATGATATTATTGACGAATCGTGTGGACGGGTTCGTTAAACTGCTGTAGAACACTGCTTTCTGGCTGTAGTTCTGCAGTTCTTTATTGATTTCATCAAATCTTCTGGATGATTCTTTCTCGTACCCAAATGCTTTTACTACTTTCTGTCCGCCGATCATTTCTTCAATCAGTGCGGTCTGCCGTCCTCTGGTCTCACTCTGCTTCCGGAACATCGTATAAGATCTGGAAGAAATGAATTTCGCCACTACGAAACTAAATGGTGTCAGTACGATCACCAGCAGTGTTACCCACACATTCTTAGAGAACATGAAAATCAGTGTCACAACGATCGTCACGATTCCTGAAAATAACTGTGTAAATCCCAACAACAGACCATCGGATAAGATATCTGTATCTGCAATGACACGGCTTACAATATCTCCGGTGCTGTGCTGATCCAGATAAGACAACGGCAGTACCTGGATATGACGGATTGCCTGTGAACGGATATCCTGCACGATCCGGTAAGTCATCCGGTTGTTCAACAGATTCATGAACCACGTAGCAAATGCTGATATCACGATAAAAATCAGAATCTGCTTCAGATAATACCACATCATATCAAAGTTCACCTGATGTGCCGATACAACTTCATCAATTGCATCACCGAATAAAACCGGCACATATAACTGCAATACTACAGAGATTGCAGCAAAGATTACACTGAATACAAGGAAAATCTTATACTTTCCTATGAGCTTTAATAATTTCTTCATTACTCTGCCGCTCCTTTCTCTGCCTTCTCTGTCATTTTATCCGCTTTGTCCAAATCTTTTCCGGTTTCCTTTGAAGATTTAACTGCAGCCGGACGTTCTTCCGGGAACTGTGAATAATAGATCTCCTGATAGGTCTCGCAAGTCTCCATCAGTTCTTCATGGGTTCCCTGTCCTGCCAGCTCACCGTCCTCCATAACCAGGATCTTGTCTGCCTGACGGATACCGGAAATTCTCTGAGATACCAGGAAGGTTGTCACATTGCCTTCCAGTTCACCGATTGCTTTACGAAGCGCTGCGTCTGTCGCAAAATCCAGCGCACTTAAGCTGTCGTCCAGAATCAATATCTCAGGCTTGCTGACCAGTGCACGTGCGATCGTCAGACGCTGCTTCTGTCCGCCGGACAGGTTACGTCCGTTCTGTTCTACTTCAAAATCAAGCTTTCCAGGCTTAGCTTCTACAACATCTTTTGCCTGAGCGATTGTGATTGCTTTCCACAGATCTTCATCTGAAGCCTGATCATTGCCCCACTTCAGATTGTCGCGGATACTTCCTTTGAACAGGATGGAACGTTGCTGTACCACTCCGATCTCACTGCAAAGTTCTCCCTGCGGATAGTCCTTTGCATTGATACCATTTACTTTTACCGTTCCTTCCTGTGGATCATAGAATCTCGGGATCAGGCTGACCAGTGTACTCTTACCACTTCCGGTTCCTCCGATGATTCCGATCGTCTGTCCTTTCTTCGCACGGAAGGTGATGTCCGATAAGCTGGATGCTCCGGCACCTTCGTATGTGAAGGTGATGTGGTTGAATTCAACTGCCAGATTATTGTCGGCCTGATCATTCTCGCCATCTGTCTCATATTTTCTTTGATCAGCATTTATCTGTTCATTCTTCATCTGCTCAGCCGCCACTTTGTATTCCATGCTGGACTTCACATCCAGAATACCGGCCACACGGTCTGCGCAAGCCATTGATTTGTTCAACGTAATGATCAGGGATGCCAGCTTGATCAGTTCTACGATAATCTGTGCCATATAGTTATACAGCGCTACTACCTGTCCCTGCTGCAGATTCCCGATATTGACCTGCACTCCGGCACGCGCGATCAGTAACACAGTTGCTCCGTTAATCAATACATACGTGAGCGGATTCAAAAGGGCAGAAATTCTTCCTACGAACTCATTCAATCTTGTAAGTTCTCTGTTTCCTTCTTCGAATTCTTCCACCGCCTGTTCTTCCCTGCAGAATGCACGGATGACACGGACACCTCCTGTCACACGGTCCAGACCTGCCTGTACTTTCTTGAACAGCGGAATACTGATCAGCATAATCGAAAATACAACGACAAACAGGATCGGTACTGTCACTACAAAGATCAGTGCACAGCGCACATTGATGGTAAATGCCATCACCATCGCACCGATTACGACAAACGGACTTCTAAGTAACAGACGCAGTCCCATGTTAATTCCGTTCTGCACCTGGTTCACATCGTCCGTCAGTCTCGTGATCAGTGTGTCTGTTCCGAGCGTATCCAGTTCTGTAAATGACAATCCCTGGATATGGTCGAACATTGCCTGTCTGACGCTGGTCGCAAATCCAACACTTGCCTTTGCGGCAAAGAACTGTGCGGTAAAACTGCACAACAGTCCGACTGCTGCCATGAGCAGTAACACGAAAAACATTTCCACAATATATCCATAATCATTCTTCGCAACGCCCACATCAATAATCTGAGCTACCACAACCGGAACCATAAGGTCGAACACGACTTCTAATAATTTGAATAGCGGTGCCAAAATACTCTCTCTGCGGTAAGGTCTCAGAAACTTCTCAAGACGCTTCATTTCTTTCACTCCATTCCTTTTTCCGATAACTAATAAGTCATCGTTATCTACTTATTATAATATCCCTTGACTGTTTTATTATAGTCCGTTATCATTGATATGAATAATATTGTTTTTATAGCTTTGCAATACAAAAAATATATAAGGCAGGTAATCCAACATGGAACTCAGACAGTTAGAATATTTCCGCGAGATCGCATCCACCGGCAGCATCAACGAAGCTGCAAGACACTTAAATATGTCCCAGCCTCCGCTCAGCTACCAGATCCGTCAGCTGGAAAATGAATTAAATGTAAAACTTTTCGACCGCACCAGCAAGGGCGTTACTCTTACTGAAGCCGGAAAGCTTCTCTACGACCGATCCGGTAATCTGCTGGAATACGCCAGATCTACCGAGCTCGAGGTCTCGAAAACCGGGAAAAAACGGATCCTGCGTATCGGTCTGACTCCCACAACTGTAGATACCATCATGCCTTATATTTCCCAGTTTTCGAAAAAAAATCCCGACGTGAACTTTGAAGTCCACGACGGGATCACTTATTCGCTTTATCAGTATCTTCTGGACGGGATCATCGATATCTCCGTTGCCAGAACACCACTGCGTCTTGACGAAGTGTCTTATATGGAATTGTGTTCTGAGCCGATGATTGCAGTATCAGCACCCAAAAATATGGTTTCAAAGACCGCTGACGTTACCACAGATACACCGCATAATTCTTCGAAACACAATGCGGTTTCTTCCTTAAAGCTCTCCGATCTTTTACATAGACCGCTGATCTTATACCGGAGATACGAAGAACTCATCATGAATACCTTTCATGCCCAGAATATGAATCCGGACATCTTCTGTGTCTGCGATGATCCCAGAGGTGCCATGCTGTGGGCGAAAGAAGATCTTGCAACTGCCATCTTTCCGCAGTCCATGGCCAGCTTGTGTGACGGACTTTGTATACAAGAATTGGATGAGCCTGATCTTATAACTAAGATACTTCTGATCTGGGCGAAGGGAAAGAAACCGGTGCCGCTGGTGCAGGAATTTCTGGATGTGTGTGGTGAGCATTAGCACATTAGAGCTTGCGGCTCACCCACCATATACCAATTATAAGATATACCGCCATCATTCCTAATATGGCAGATGTTGCAACCAGTTGATTCATATTTTCCAAAGCAACTACTAACAGCAGAAGTACAATTTCGCCACACCAATAGGACCAGATACATTTCCTTTTTCCGTAATCAGTAATCCAAGTTTTGGAATCCACGATCCAGAGTAAATTGATGAATATTCCAAAACCAATAGATACAATTAGAGAAGTGGCCGCTTCCGCTGACATATTTATCATTCCATTTTTTACAAATACAATACATAACACCAATAAATCATACGCCAATAACAATATGCCATTTCTTTTCAATGATTTGATACTTTTCTGCATATCCATCTCTCCTCTCCAAATAGAAATCTTAGATAAACCCATCTACTTCTTCCTGCAGATTTACTCCATAAGAGAATACATAGGCTAAACATAAAACAATAATTCCAAAAATGAATCCTCTCACTTCAAAATTGATATCTTTCAGTCCATTCATTTTAATCAATACTCCGCAAATATAAACGACCACATTCTGAATCGTCGGCATTACTATACTGTAAATTCCTATTTTCTTTACTCTTTCTACATTTTCTGCTGTAAACGGTGTGCCCATTTCTGGTTGTTCCTTTGTGCCTTCCAGTGACTTCAGTATTTTATGAACGTTGCGAAAAATCAGGGCCAGTAATATAGATGTTGCTCCCAACAGCAGAAGCCACACGGATACCAGATGCATCCGCATATTTCCCTTTGCATCAATCAGTGTAAAGAACATCCCGTAGGCATTCATCATGGTATCCTGTTTGATGCCGAATATAGCCCCGTTAATGTGCACGCTGTGCATAGGTATAGCCGATCCCGCCCAAAGTAATACGATACCATCGAACCAATGTAAGATTTCCAGAAATCTCATCAGACTGGTCAGTGGTTTCCGGAATTTTTCAAAACTTTTCATCTTCATATTATTCACCCTCCTCTTCATCCAGATTTCCATCAAATTTTAAAATATCACCTACATCACATTGAAGGAAATAACAGATACGATTCATCGTATGCAAACGGATACCTTTGGCTTTTCCGCTTCGGAGTACCGACAGATTGGCCTCGGTAATACCGACTTGTCTGCATAATTCTTTTGAAGTCATTCCCTTCTTTTTCAGGACTTCATCCAAGCATATACGAATTCCCATATTTCCTCCTTTCTGTGTTTGAAAATTATTGTTTTTCGATAATTTATAATTTTATTATAGCAAGGAATTATCGTTTGTCAATAATTTTTACCACGTAATATTCCAACCGTTTTTTTCGTAATTATGTGATTTTTCCAACTTTTCTTATATTTTTAACTCTAAAGAATCTTCTTTCGGCAACTACTTATAAACGCATGGCCCCAAAAAAAGATTATCCGGATAGTTCCCTTTCTCCAGATAATCTTTTCTTCTATGATTCACTATGCTGTTTTATATTCTCGCTTACTCCACTTTCGTCTTCTTCGGCAAAAACAGACTCAAAAGTAACGATACCACAAACACTCCTGCCACTGCATTTCCATTAAACACATCTCCTACCGCACTTGGAAATGCTGTAAAGAAGTTCCCGGATGTCTGTGTCAGACCAACTCCGATACTAAATGACAGTGACACGATAATCATTGTTCTGTCATCGAATTTACATTCTTTCAGCATCTTGATTCCTTCATACATGATCGATCCAAACATCATAACTGTACATCCGCCAAGCACCGCCTGTGGAAGTGAATTGAAGAATGCTCCAAGCGGCGGGAATAAAGATGCAAGTATCAGAATCAGTGCTCCCATCAGAATCGTAAAACGGTTGATCACCTGTGTCATCGTCACAAGTCCGATATTCTGACTGAATGATGTCAGCGGCAGACATCCGAAACATCCGGAGATTGCACTTGAAAATCCATCAACTGCCAGTGAACCGCGAAGTTCTTTCATCTTAAGATCACGTCCAAGTGCTCCCGTACAGACTGCCGTCGTTGCACCTGTCGTCTCTGCTGCCGATACCAGGAATACGATTGCGATCGTAAAAAATGCTCCCAGATTGAATACCGGCTTATGACTGGTCAGGAACACAAGCTTCGGGATACTGAACACACCAACCTCCTGAATTGTCTTATGAATACCGGAAAAGTCAACCATCGGTGCGATTCCCGCTACAGTAAATATAATTGCAAGTGCATAGCCAAATACCAGTCCGACCAGCACATTTAAATTCTTATATACGCCTTTCAGTACTTCTCTGGATACCAGACATACGATCAATGTAAATGCTCCAACGACCAGATGATACCAGGAACCGAAGTCTTTCACTCCACTTCCACCGCCCCAGGAATCCATACCTACCGGCAGAAGTGATAATCCAATCGCGATAACTACACAAGCCGATACAACCGGAGTCAGATATTTTCTCCAGTACTTGGCACTCAGTCCAACAAAACCTTCAAAAATACCACCCAGAATAACTGCACCAACCATACCTTCATATCCAAGATTCGGATTCGTTGCAATTACCAACAGACTTCCAAGAAACGTAAAACTGACTCCCATAATAATCGGAAGTCCTGATCCGATCACTCCAATCGGATATAACTGTAAACAGGTTCCGATTCCGGCTACAAACATCGCACACTGCAATAACTGTGTAATCTCCGCCGAACTTAAATGCGCCCCATTACTTCTAAGTACTGCCGCACTACACACGATCAGTACCGGAGCCAGATTCGATACGAACATCGCCAGTACATGCTGTAAGCCAAACGGAATGGCTTTTCTAAGTGGAACCCTGCCGTTCAGCTTATAAATATTCTCTTCACTGACCGTCGTTATCTGTTCTTCTTTGTTGCTTTCCATGACATTTCCTCATTCTCTCTGTAAAATTTTATTTATTATAAATTTAACTTATATTTTACGAGAAAGCAACCGTGGAAGTAATAAATCCATTTATTACTTTTAAAAGAAGACTATTGCATCTGCAACAGCCTTCCTGATTTTGCTCAATTTTCTTTTTTTGTTTCTTCTATAATTCGTTGAATTGTAGTTACCGCTTCCTCCAATTCATCCGCAATTTGTTCTATAGGCTTTCCTTTTTTCAACTTCTTTCTAATCTGATTTTCCAGAAGACTCCGTTCTCCAAGTTCAATTCCAGCTTCTACCCCAGCCTCATACTCCGCTTTCCGTAATTTTTTCTCTTCAAATTCTTTATCATACTCATAGATGCTCACTTTGATCACCTCAGCCTTATTCTTCATCAAAAATTCTGCCAGAATTCCTTCCTCTATGCATTCATCTACCGCTCGCGTAACTGCTTCTTCCAGAGGAATATTCTGCGTCACATATTTTCTTACCCTCGCAACATATTTAGCATATTCCTTTAATGTTCTGCAGTGTTCCATCAGTTCTAGATTATGACCATCATTTACATTCAACATAGTCACCCTTAATTCCAGATCCGGATTATCCGTCGGGTTCTCATAAGCTGAAGATAATCGGAATTCATTATAATCGTCTACCTTTTTCGTCCCATTATAAAACACAATAAATCTTGGTGTCGGTATCTTTTGTATTACCGTTGAATATAAAGATTTCTGAACTACTAATCTTTGATATTCATCCGCAATATAGAATAAATTTCTAAGCGGAATATTCGGGTTATACGTCGACTGGTGCTCATACAAATATAAATTCATATCCATAATAAATGCCAGATCATTTTTCATTCCCATATAAATTGCATTTTTTAATGTGACAATCTGCAAATCTTCTGCATTAGTATAATTCCGACCATTCACTGCATTATACAATGATAGCAGATTTTCTTTATCATGATACAACATTCGAAAAATCGTATCTTTGTATGGCCGTTTTGCCTTTAACTGACGGTTGTTTACCTGATACTTTTTGTTGCGTCTCTTCTGACTCTTTCTTCTCGCCATATTTAATTCCTCCTATGTGCAGGAGGATATCTTACTTACACGTTCAGTCCTCTCCTGCTTTTTACAATTGATTGGTATAAAAAGCATAGATTTCTGAAATGTAATTAGAATGTAGATGGTATATGATTCAATATACCTTAGATTTCTTTTGAAGTATGCTTTTATATAGATTAACATACAAGTAAATATTATTCAATATATTTTTTCAGATAAATTAAACAGCAAAAAAATTCAACTTCGTCTCATCAAACGTAATCTTCTGCCCTTTCCTTCTAAAATACTCCTCCACAACCTGATACATCTCCTCATACCGTCCTTCGCATGCACAATTTCCCAACGGTTCGATCCAGCATGACTGCTTCCCACAGGCATCTCTTAAGTGGACTTTAAAATTCAGTCCTTTCTCCTCCAGCAATCCGTTCACTTCAATAATTTCATTAAATGTAATATAATTCATATCTGCTATCTCCTCCAGTTCTTTTCACTATAGTATCCGGCTGCATTGAATATCGTTGCGAATACATTGATCATCTTGTTCGACGTATACACTGCATGATACCGGTTATATTTTCCCCAGTCTGCATTCGCCAGTGTCCATGTTCCGGATACAGCAGCAAGATAAATAACAGCACACAAAAATCCCACGATAAGTTCGCCTGTTGCCATCAAGTGTCCATACTTCTGATTCAGCATCTGTGCTATCACTCCTGCCATGATCAGGCTTGCAAGCATACTGATCCAGAGTTTGTTCAGAATATAGCGGTTCAGCTTTGAGCCCATCCACAATATAATTGCAAGAATAAATGCCCCGCCATACAGGTAGATTACATACTGCTTCAATACCGCTGTATCACGACACACAATATATCCTCTTCCCATCAATGTTCCGATTGTAAAAAATCCGACAGGCTGTACAACTGCCCCCAGAAGCAACAATGTCAGATGCACTTTCATATTCGCCGAACATGTTCCTATGATCAGCAGACCTACCACAGCTGCAAGTGAAATCAGCCCGACATAAAGATGTGTTCCGATATAATCCTTCGGAAGCAGCCATATAGATATCACACTTAAGATCGTTCCTGCAATAAAAAAGCATGCAATCTCATTGTTCATCTCATCCCTGCTTAATTTCTTCTGTACAATATCCTCTTTCAAAAGAATTGCCAGACGTACCTGCCACTCTTCTTTTTCTTCCTCAATCTCAAGCTGATCGATCGATGTAATGTCAAGCTTACTTTTCAATGCCTTCTGACAGGTCAATTTTGTCTCTTTTAATGTTCGTTCTTCTTTTTCGATCTCATCTAATCTGTGAGATAATGCTTCCTGTAAAGTCAATCTATTTTCATAGATATCTTTGATCTCCTGTACCGGAATACCGATCAGACGCAGCTTTTTAATTTCCTGAAGCTGTTCTACATCTGTTTCTGAATACTCCCGGTAATTATTTTCCTGATTACGTGCCGGATGGATCAGTCCTTCTTCTTCATAAAATCTTATATTCGCCTTGGAAATCCCAACCTGTTTTTCTACATCTTTAATCTTCATAAAGTGACACCTTCTTTCCATTCTTCCAGTCTGCCTCTGTAATGATCTCTTTGCGGTGTTTTATCGTCTTGCATTTTACTTTACCAAATAAACCTTTCTGCTCTTTACAATAAATGATATGAACTGCCATATGAAACTTCTGGTTCTCGTCTTCCAACTCATGACTGTATTCCAGATGAGTCGCACTGTAACGAAGCAGAAGCACTTCACCGGCTCCCACCGATACATTCCCACCATCCACAGACATAACCTGAAATGTAATGGTTCCCGGTATTTCGATTTCTTTTAATTCAATCTGTTCTTTTATTACTGTCTGAAGTTTAGAAATGATTTTGTTTCTTTCTTCACTTTTTTCCATACTGTCACCTTCCCTCATTCCGAATATCTACATCCTTCTCCCTCTTTGTTAAGATGATTATATTCCTTCAAGCCGCTTGAAGGTCAAGAGATTCACCATATTTTTCTTCCATTTTTTGCCTTTACTCGTATTCCCGCTCGATTTTTTTCTCTGCCAGCCGCTCTGTCTCTTCTATTGCTTCTTTATAGCCGGTCAGTGCCGCAAATGGTGCAAACTGAGCCGCTCGGTCTGCTATCGGCATCGGCGGAAGGTTCAGAATATCTCCATACTTTTGCTGCACTTCGATCACCGATTTCTGTAATTTCCCCGAAACCTGTGTAACATTTTCTTTCGAAACATTTTCTTTCCTCACGCTTTATGTCCTCCGATCTGCCGGTTCCGTTCCATCGCAGTTCCATCCTCCTGCAGATTCATTCCTTTTAAGATTGCATTCTTCCCATATTTTTTCTTGATATCCAGCATCGCCTTCTGCATCTTCTTTTCCCGTTCCAGCTTCTCATTCTTCTCTTCCTTTTCCTTCTTTGCAATTCCAAAATCTGTAAAAAGATTCATCTGTTCATACTGCTGTTCTTCCTGGACCTCTTTCTCACTGATCACATGATTCGCTGCCATCGTAATCCGGCGGATCAGAAGATCCGGATTCACAATTTCATGATACAGCTTTACACCTGCCTGTGTCATCAGCCTCGATGAAGAAGTATGCTGCTTCAGATTAGCGGTTCCGTGTGCATGTTTCGGCAGCTTCCTGCCGTACCAGTCTGTCGTGATCTCCCCTACATTTTTCTTCGTTCCTTGTTCCAGATTCTTGATGTCGTATCCAATCGTCAGAACGATCTGATCCGTTACGAGACGTTTATCTACCAGATCCAATGCCAGCTGATCGATCATTTCCTTTACCACGATCTTCGTCTGCTCGAAATTATATGGACAATGCAGTACCTGTCCCGCACCCATACTGTTATTTTCGGGCTTATACGCCTTCACATCTGCGATCGTGCATGGCTCCCATCCCCATGCATGGTCAATCAGAAGTTCTGCATTCACCCCAAATAGCCGGTACAGCAAATCTTCATTATAATATTCCCCCGGCTTACCAAGAGAACATCTTGCCACATCTCCCATGGTAAATAATCCGACTTCCGCAAGCTTCTTCGCATACCCCGGGCCCACACGCCAGAAATCCGTGATCGGCTGGTGCGCCCACAAAAGCTTCCTATAAGAAATTTCTGTAAGTTCTGCGATCCTCACCCCATTCTGATCCGGCTCGATATGCTTCGCCACAATATCCATGGCAACTTTACACAGGTACAGATTCGTTCCGATTCCGGCCGTTGCCGCAATCGACGTCTCCTGCTGGATCTCCCGAATAATCTTTCCAGCCAGCTCTCTTGCCGTCATCCGGTAAGTATTCAGGTAATCGGTCACATCCATGAATACCTCGTCAATGGAATAGACATGGATATCCTCCGGTGCAACGTATTTCAGATAAATGTTGTAGATCTCCGTACTGCATTTCATATATAATGCCATTCTCGGAACCGCCGTAATATAATCCAGTTCCAATTCCGGATGTAGTTTTATTTCTTCATTATCTACGGAAGTTCCTGCAAACTTCTTTCCGGGTGCCATGCAGATCCGTCTTTTATTCACTTCTTTTACCTTCTGCACGACCTCGAAGAGTCTGGCACGGCCCGGTATCCCGTAGGATTTCAAGGAAGGAGACACTGCCAGACAGATAGTCTTTTCCGTACGGCTTTTGTCCGCTACTACCAGATTGGTCGTCATCGGATCCAGTTCTCTTTCTTTGCATTCTACCGATGCGTAAAATGATTTCAGGTCGATTGCGATATAGCTTCTCCGTCCTTTGTCTGCCATGCCTGTTCTCCTCCTTCCTTTACTCACAAATTCATTCACAAAGTTTTTCTACTTCGAATGTATGTTCTCATTATACCAATATTCTGATTTTTCCACAATACAGAAGCAGTTACAAATTATTTTTTCTAAAACTATTGACCTTCAAGTTACTTGATGGTTTATATTATAGACAACAAAAGAGAAGAAACAAAAAATTGATAAGAATGCCGGCTATTACCAAATTCTCTTAAAGAAAGGAGACATTAAAATGAAGAACGGAACAAGAAACGAAAAAGTTGTCTTTGATATTATTTTTAACTTAATATGCATGATATACATAATCTACAGCTGGATGTCAATTACAAATGTTGGAGTCGTAACTGCACTGACACATAATAATGGTGATGCTATGCTACTGATCTTCGGTGCTGCAATTGTTCTAATCGTCTTTTTTATAATCGATATCATTTCTTTAATATTAGGCAAAAAGCAAAAAGGATATTTGCTGCCGGGGTATGTCGGAGTGTCTATTGGTGTGAAATGTATCGCAATACTATTCCTGGTTTTAGCATATATATTGAAGCTTAAAATCTAAGTACCCGCCACCGGTGGCTTCTTTCAAACACATAGCGCTACAAAGAACCTCCCGCTGGTATCTTCTCTTGTATACTTTGATATGTCAAAAATACGGCCGGCAATATATTCTTACTCATAATCTCAGAATATATGCCGACCGCATTTTCTATCTGCCAAATTATTTATAATCCATCACCAGAAACATCGGTTTGATCGCTACCACTTCGTCATACTCTTCTTTCTCGACGACTACGCTGGAATTCAACGCTTTCAGATCTTTTTTCAAAACCTGCAATGCTTCCGGAATATTTCTCGCACGCCCTTCTTTCATAATTTCCTGCATTCTCTTTAGCACAATCGGATGTGCATAGTGAGCCGGTACCGGAAAATCCGGATACACTCTGATATACTCTTCCATCTGACTGATCGATTCCGTCAGCCGCTTCTCAATATAATTCTTATTATTCTTCGAAGTCGGAAGTACATTCGCTCCGGCAAATAAGAAGATTGCAGCCAGACCAAACAAAAGGAAATACATTCCAAATCCTGCATGGGTCGTCAATGCATAGATACCATAGACGAACGCCGCACCGCCCATCAGTACGATTGCAAGAGCTACCCATTTATACGCCGGGTTACTTCTGTCATAAGTACGCTTTTTCTTCGCCGACTGACTCAAGTCCATATAGATATCCGATTGCTTTTTCAGATACTGTTCTGCCTGCTCCAGCTTCACGAGACATCTTTTTGTTTCTTCCGATACATTTCTTTCTCTTTGCTTTTCTGCCAGCCATCTTTCCTTCTCTGCCAGCTTTCTCTCAGCCTCAAGACTGTGTACCGGAATATCCGGATATTCTTCTTCTATGTACGCAAGAAATCTGTCCACATCTTCTTCATGTTTGAAATTGCATTGCTTTTCTTTTCCGTCCTCATATACGACCACAAGATAGGATAATGTACCGAATACTCCTTTTCCTGTAAATCCACCCTTACTCATGGCGATTCTTTTGAAGATCCTTTTTACAGAACTGATCGGTATGTAATACCTTCTGTCAATATAGAAACTGCTAAGATACACCGCCTTTTTTCCAATGCCACAAGGTCCGATCTTCTTACATTCTTTTCTGTCTTTTATCAATTCTTCATCCGGAATCGATACATTACCCAGTCTTCGTGGTTTCATCTTTTCATCATCTCATTTCTGTCAATTCATTCTGCCTTTTTATGTATTCAAATTACGCTGTCTTACAACTATGCTTTCATTGGTTTCTTTGTAGCATGGATAAAGATTCCAAGGAATGCTGCTGCCAGAATAATTCCTACCGGATAAGCAACCTTCGTAGAAAGTCCCAGACACTCTTCTGCACAGAAGAAATATGTCATGGAAACTGCACTCATGAATGTTGCCGGTACCGCTGTGATCCAGTAATTCTTCTTCTCGCGGAACAGATACATACTTGCTGTCCACA
>OCPS01000813.1_pt1 | contig 31459 bp, 20 predicted proteins | sample 1538651 | NCBI WGS metagenome assembly OCPS01 (sample SAMN04571715, study PRJEB22368) | human gut metagenome | biome: human gut; material: stool | host: Homo sapiens | place: Luxembourg | collected 2012-09-21 | reverse complement strand
CTGAGGAGGTATCTTTGACATCGACGGGAAGAAAATTCAAGTCGAAGAAGAGCAATTAAGAACACAAGCTCCGGGATTTTGGGATGACCAGAAGAAGGCCGAAGCTCAAATGAAATTGGTGAAAGACCTGCAAAAGTGGATTGAAGGCTACAACGAACTCAAGACATTGGCAGATGAACTTGAACTGGCATTTGATTTCTATAAAGAAGAACTGGTGACCGAGGAAGATGTGGACGCTGCTTACGCCAAAGCTAGTGAAGCGGTAGAGGCACTCGAACTCAAAAATATGCTTCGTGACGAAGCCGACCAGATGGATTGTGTGTTGAAAATCAATTCAGGTGCCGGTGGTACGGAAAGTCAGGACTGGGCTTCTATGCTGATGCGTATGTATCTGCGTTATGCCGAGACCAACGGTTATAAAGCTACCATTGCCAACCTTCAGGAAGGTGACGAAGCCGGAATCAAAACCTGTACTATCAATATTGAAGGTGATTTTGCATACGGTTATTTGAAGGGAGAGAACGGTGTGCACCGCCTGGTTCGTGTTTCTCCGTACAATGCGCAAGGTAAACGTATGACTTCCTTTGCTTCTGTATTCGTTACTCCGCTGGTGGATGACAGTATCGAGGTAAATATTTTGCCTGCCAACATCTCTTGGGATACATTCCGAAGCGGTGGTGCCGGTGGACAGAATGTAAATAAGGTAGAATCCGGTGTCCGTTTGCGTTATCAATACAAAGATCCTTATACCGGTGAGGAAGAAGAAATTCTGATTGAAAATACCGAAACCCGTGACCAGCCGAAGAACCGTGAGAATGCAATGCGTCAACTACGTTCCATCTTGTATGATAAGGAATTGCAGCATCGTATGGCAGAACAGGCGAAAGTGGAAGCCGGTAAGAAGAAGATCGAGTGGGGTTCACAGATCCGTAGCTACGTATTTGATGACCGTCGCGTGAAAGATCATCGTACCAACTATCAGACTTCGGATGTGAACGGTGTGATGGATGGCAAAATAGATGGCTTTATCAAAGCTTATCTGATGGAGTTTTCTTCACAAGAATCATAAAAAATAAAATTAGCAAGAATTATTTTTGGAAAGTTAATAGATTTGTACTTACTTTGTTAGCGTTGAACTTTAAAGCTAACTATTATGGGTAAGGTGAAGAAAAAAGTAGCAATTAGTAAGAAAGAAGAAGAACAAGCCCAGAAGGTTGTCAAAATAGTGTTCGTCTCATTAATTATTTTGGCATTGATTATGCTGATCGCATTTTCCTTTTTCGGCTGATAAGTTCGCCACAAATTATACGGTTAACCCAGATTGTTTGGTTATTGATAGGATGAATATCAAATCCGATCTGTGTTAATCTGCGTAATTTGTGGCGAACTCTTTGTTTTGTAATGCATTTGTGTTCTCTGTAATATAAATGTAACTTTTCTGTCATTTTCCCGTAGTTAATTTGTCATCTCCGTGTATCCTCACAGTTGTACTTTTGCCGTGAATTTAGTAGCAGACAACTGAAATGAGTAGAATCAGAACAACCGTCGTTATGCTTTTGCTGGCGACAATGGCCTTTGGACAGGCAAAAGAAGATGCAGGGGATGGTAAGATGCTGGATAAACAGACCATGGAGTTTAAGGATTATCTGCCGGAGATTCACGGAACAATCCGGGGAAAGTACGAATACCAGACAGAAACAAGTGAAAGCCGTTTTGAAGTACGTAATGCACGCTTCAGTGTTTCGGGAAATGTGCATCCGATAGTTGCTTATAAAGCGGAAATCGACCTTTCCGATGAAGGCTCTATCAAGATGCTTGATGCGTATGCACGTGTTTTTCCGGTGAAAGACCTGAATTTTACGATCGGTCAGATGCGCGTTCCTTTCACGATAGATGCTCACCGCTCACCACATCAGCAGTATTTTGCCAACCGTTCATTCATTGCCAAGCAAGTAGGAAATGTGCGTGATGTCGGTTTGACGGCTGGTTATACGAATAAAGACGGTTTCCCATTTATTCTTGAAGGGGGATTGTTTAACGGCTCCGGTCTGACAAATCAGAAAGAATGGCATAAAACGCTGAATTACTCCATAAAAGCGCAGTTACTGCCTAATAAGAACTGGAATCTGACACTTAGCACCCAAATGATAAAACCGGAAAATGTGCGGATTAATATGTACGATGCCGGTGTCTATTATCAGAATGACCGTTTTCATATTGAGGCGGAATATTTATATAAAATGTACGGTCACGAAGCATTTAAAGATGTTCATGCGGTGAATAGTTTTATTAATTACGATTTACCATTAAAGAAAGTATTCAATAAAATCTCCTTCCTGGCTCGCTATGATATGATGACCGATCATAGTGATGGTAAGATGGATGAAACGACAAAAGCTTTGATTATAAATGATTATGCCCGACATCGTGTGACAGGCGGAATCACATTAAGTCTTTCCAAAGCTTTCATTGCCGACCTCCGACTGAACTTCGAGAAATATTTCTATAAGAACTCCGGCGTTCCAAAAGAATCGGAACGGGACAAAATCGTGATTGAGTTCATGACGAGATTCTGAAATAAATAGAGACTTGAAAATTGAGAATTAAGAATTGTAGTTTTCTGATACATGATGTGAGGTATCAAACTATCATTTTTTAATTCTCAATTTTTAATTTATCTTTGTGCCATGGCACAGGAAATAGAACGTAAATTTTTAGTTATCGGTGAATTCAAGTCTTCGGCTTTTGCGCAGAGTCATATTGTGCAGGGGTATATCAGTAGTGCTCGCGGGCGTACTGTCCGGGTTCGTATTCGGGATGAAAAAGGTTATCTGACAATAAAGGGAGCTTCTAATGCTTCCGGTACCAGTCGTTATGAATGGGAAAAGGAGCTGGCCTTATCAGAAGCAGAAGAATTGATGAGGCTTTGCGAACCGGGGATTATTGACAAGACCCGTTATTTGGTACGTAGTGGCAAACATGTATTTGAAGTCGACGAGTTTTATGGTGAGAATGAAGGACTTATTGTGGCAGAAGTAGAGTTGGAATCGGAAGATGAGGCTTTTGTAAAACCCGACTTTATCGGTGAGGAGGTAACGGGCGACATACGCTACTATAACTCACAGCTAATGAAAAAACCGTATAAAACGTGGTGAGCGTTAACAAATAAACCGTATATTTGTTCTTATATAAAAAAGAGAGCAGTATATGGATATGGAACAGTTGTACAGTTATGTGCCGCGTGAATTGGTTACTTTTGTTTTAGTAACCTTGTTTTCTTTATTAATCGGACTTTCGCAACGTCGAATCAGTCTGAAGCGTGAGGGGGAAACTACTCTTTTCGGAACCGACCGCACTTTTACCTTTATTGGTATACTGGGTTACTTGCTTTATATCTTAGACCCTACGGATATGCGTCTGTTTATGGGAGGTGGAGCGGTATTGGGATTGCTGTTGGGATTAAACTATTATGTAAAGCAATCACAATTTCATGTTTTTGGTGTAACTACCATCATTATTGCCCTGATTACTTATTGTATGGCTCCTATCGTAGCTACCCAACCTTCCTGGTTTTATGTTATGGTAGTTGTGACTGTGCTTCTGCTGACTGAACTCAAACATACTTTTACGGAGTTTGCGCAACGGATGAAGAATGATGAAATGATTACGTTAGCCAAGTTCTTGGCTATCAGCGGTATCATATTACCGATGCTTCCGCATAAGAATCTGATTCCGGATATTAATCTTACTCCTTATTCTATCTGGTTGGCAACGGTAGTAGTATCCGGCATTTCCTATCTCTCTTATCTATTAAAAAGGTATGTATTCCATGAATCCGGAACGTTAGTTTCCGGTATTATTGGTGGATTATACAGCAGTACGGCTACGATCTCGGTACTTGCCCGTAAAAGCCGAAAAGCCTCTGAACAGGAAGCTACTGATTATGTTGCTGCCATGCTGCTGGCTGTCAGCATGATGTTTCTGCGATTTATGATACTGATACTTATTTTCAGTAGAGAAATCTTCCTGTCTATTTATCCGTATCTGTTGACTATGGCGGTGGTGGCGGCTATTGTTGCCTGGTTTATCCACTCCCGACAAAAACGACCGGAAGACCAGCCTGCTGAAACAGAAGAGGATGATAGTAGCAACCCGTTGGAATTTAAAGTTGCTTTGATTTTTGCCGTACTCTTTGTGATATTCACTTTCTTAACTCACTATACGTTAGTGTATGCGGGCACAGGCGGATTAAATCTCTTGTCTTTTGTTTCCGGTTTTAGTGATATAACTCCTTTTATATTAAACTTGTTGCAAAATACAGGCAGTGTGGCTGCATTGATAATTACTGCTTGTAGTATGCAGGCTATCATTAGCAATATAATGGTAAATATGTTCTATGCTTTATTCTTTGCAGGGAAGGGGAGTAAACTTCGTCCTTGGATTTTGGGAGGATTCGGTGTGGTAATTGCTTGTAATCTCGTTTTGTTGCTGTTCTTTTATATTTAAGAAAAGGGAGCAATTGATCGTTTTTCATTGGTCCAATTCAAGTAATTTACTATTTTATCGAATATAATAGATAAAATAGATGTGTTTTTATCGACTATACTCGATAAAGTGAAATGGATAAAAAATGAAGAGTAAATATCATTAAAAAGAAAATTTACTCTTCATTTAAATTCAAAGTGAGATATTTGTTGAATATCTTTAAGTAGTGGTATGACTTGTTACCATTTCCAGTTGTCTTTACTCTTTTCTACGTCTTTTTCTATGTCGGAAGGAAGATTAGGGAAAAAATCAATATCCGTATTAGCTTCTAACTCGTCTATAGTAACCTCATATTTAGAAAAGGGTTCTTTACTATTATAAGATTTATGCTCAAACCAATACCCTATGGCAGAATATTTTCCATCTTTAAGGGATAACAGTGCCATAAAATAGTATTTGGGAACGGCTATATTATGAGAGCCATCAGATATATATTTTAGTATCTGGTCATCCCTAATTGTTCCCCCTTTTACTACATATAATGTATCTTTTGAATTAGTAATGCTATAGCCTTTACTTTGAACTTGTCTTTCTAAATTTAGCCAAATACCTCCGTTGAATCCATCTTGAATTTGTGGACTCATATTTGACATGTAGAATGTTTTTTTGTTGGCTGCTACTGAATATTGTCTGTCTTCGGAAGCTATTAAATGTCCTCTACTGTAGTTAGAACCAGAAAAAGCTTTTTCTCCAAGTCTGTATGCTGGAGGTAATGAAAGATCTTCTGTAAAGTTCTCATTTCTTCCTGCATCTTTGTCAGAAGTGGCAGTGCTAAAAGTGCATGCGACCCAACGAGAATGCATTTTGTTACAATCATACTCATAGCTATAAGTAATAATCTCTTTGTTATTCTCTTTAGTAGTGTGCGTGATGAACTTATACATATTTCCAGAACGCAAAGCTGGAATTTCAATCCTCCCTGCATATCCCGAAGGTTTTTCCGGGTCTGGATCCGGATTTGAGCCATTGCCTGCTAATTGTTTGAGTGCAAACTCTGCTTTTTCTTTCCCCGCTATGATTGTAATAATGACACTTCGTTCAGCTCCGGTATTTGCTTTCATATATCCACTGATAGAGCCATTTCCATTGCCCGATGCTCTACTCAATGTACACCAAGTCTCACTGCTTGAAGCCTGCCATGTGCCATCAGCTTTTACACGGATGATAAATCCGCCTCCATTTGCATTGATTTGCGTTTGGTCAATAGAGGCAATTCCTTGATTGGTATTGCCCGGATTGTCCGGAAGGTCAGGCGAATCCTGTTCACTACATGAGATTGCAGTGCTACAGGTTATGAATAGGATGAATAGTCTAAATAATGCTTTTGTCATTTCACTTCTTTGATTAGATAAATAATAGTAGGCAAGTGATCGCTATATCCGTTTAGCCATACACCACCTGCTTGCGTCCGTTTAGGATAACCTTTGTATTTCCCCTCTTTTTGGAACATAAAATCACGGCAGAAGATTTCATGTTTATAGAATTTCAGTGTACTACGGTCAGTGCCCAACAAATTCCCGGTGAATACAATTTGATCGAACAAATTCCATTTGCCTTTGTACATCAGAGTTCCGTATCCTTTTTTCAAAGTATCCCACCAAGGATTGTACAAGTCCGTAGGTCCTACATCAGCAGGTTTCCGTTTAGCTCCAAGCGCTACAGCCATACTTTTATCCATCGGGTCGTCATTCATGTCTCCCATAATGACAATTTTGGCTGCGGAGTCTTCCTTTAACAGTGAGTCTTTGATCGCTCTAACCTGCTCCCCTGCGCGTTCACGCGCCGGAGAAGTAGCTGCTCTCGAAGGCCAGTGATTGACGATAAAGTGCATTTTCTCACCTGCGATATTACCGCTGGCAATCAGGAAACCACGTGTCTTATGCACCGTATCATTGATATATACATAAGGTACGAGTTTACTATTTGTCAGTTCAAACAATTTGGGATTATAGAAGAAAGCACAGTCCACACCACGTTGGTCTGCTCCTTCGTAGTGAACATATTGGTACCCTCTGTCCGCTAAAGCAGGTTGTTTCAGTATGTCCTCCAATACTCTGTAATTTTCGATTTCAGAAACGCCGATAATGGCGGGACCCATTGGTAACTTGTCGGTACTTAACATACTTAATATTTCCGACATGTTTTTCAGCTTAGCCTTATACTTCATCGTATTCCACTGATTAGTACCGTTAGGAAGATACTCGTAGTCATTCTTACCTTCATCATGAATGGTGTCAAACAAATTCTCCATATTGTAGAACGCTACACTGTAGAGGGCAAATTTCTTTTCTTGTCCGTAGGCCATGAGGACAAAAAGAGCGAGTACACCTAAAGTCATTAAGCTTTTTTTCATCTTTAAAATTGATTTTAAAAGTGGGTAATTTGTCATTTGTATGACAAATATCTAAAAAGAAAACGGAAAAACCACCCTTGCTAGTTACTTTTTTTGCAAAAAACATTGTTATATATAAAATTCTTTGTTATTTTGCGTAACAACATATTTCTTTTATGTTGCAAAATGAAAGACCAATTAACATTAATATAAATTAAATTATGAAACAACGACTAGGGTTAGCGATCGTGCTATTTTGCTTAATGCCAGCACTTTTTGCGCAGCAAAAGGCAAAGCAAAACGCCCGTGAGGACAATGCTTCTTTCATGTTTACAGAATCACAATTGAATGAGGATGATGATGCAGCACAGAGCACATCTGCATTGGTCACTTCTAACAATGATGTTTATCTGTCAAATGTAGGTTATCTGTTTAGCCCAATGAGATTTCGTGTAAGGGGATATGATTCCCAGTACAGTGACATGTATATCAATGGGGTACAGTTTAATGATGCAGAAACAGGACGTTTCAGCTACGGATTAATAGGAGGATTGAACGATGCTACCCGTAATAAGGAAGGGATCGGTCCTTTTGAATTTAACAACTTTACTTTTGGTGCGATAGGAGGTGCCACCAATATCAATTTACGTGCCAGCCAATATGCGGCTGGCTCAAAACTAACACTGTCAGGTAGTAACCGCAACTACATTTTGCGTGGAATGTATACTTATTCTACAGGTCTGATGAACAATGGTTGGGCATTTACCGGATCATTAGGTTATCGCTGGGGTAATGAGGGAAATATTGAAGGAATCAAATATAATTCTTTTTCTTACTTCCTCGGTGCGGAGAAAGTATTCAACGAACGCCATAGTCTCTCTTTGGCAACTTGGGGAACACCGACAGAGAGAGGACAGCAAATGGCGGCAACCGAAGAAGCTTATTATTTAGCGAACAGTCATTATTATAATCCGAACTGGGGATATCAGAATGGAGAAAAACGAAATGCACGTATTGTACGTCAGTTCGAACCATCGGCTATTGCTTCATGGAATTTCACTATTGATGATAATAAGAAATTAGTGACAAGTGCCGGATTCAAATATTCTAACTATGGGAAAAGTGCTCTAGGCTGGAATGGTAATGCGGCCGATCCACGCCCGGATTATTATAAAAAGTTGCCTAGCTCAATCTTTGATGTATGGGAATCTGTTCCTACTGCCGATGAATTGCAGCAGTTTAATGAAGTTACAGATAATTGGAAAAATAATAAAGCTTATCGTCAGTTAGATTGGGATGCTCTTTATTTTGCCAATAAACAGGCGAATGCATTAGGTAAAGAGACACTTTATTATGTAGAAGAACGTCATGATGATCAGTTGGCTTTCAACTTTAGTTCGGTATTCAATCATCAATGGAATGAACACAACAGCTACATTGCGGGAGTTGCCGTGAATACAACCAAAGGTATGCATTATAAAAAAATGAAGGATTTGCTGGGCGGACAGCTTTATACTGACGTCGACAAATTTGCAGTGCGCGATCATGGAGCTAGTTCCAGTATGGTGCAAAATGATCTTGATAATCCTAACCGCCGTATTGGTGAAGGTGATAAATTTGGTTATGATTATAACATCTATGTGAATAAGCAGAGTGCATGGGTGCGTTATCAGGGTAACAATGGCGGGTCATTAAACTATTTTGCTTCCGGTAAGATAGGATCTACACAGATGTTCCGCGATGGATTGATGAGAAACGGACGTGCTCCGTTGAAATCACTTGGTAGCAGCGGTACGGCTAAATTCCTTGAAGGAGGTATAAAAGCCGGTTTGAATTGGGCTATCAATGGTAACCATTCTTTCACGTTGAATGCCGGATATGAAGAACGTGCACCGTTGGCCTATAACTCTTTTATTGCTCCACGTATTAAGAATGACTTTGTGAGAGACTTGAAAACAGAGCGCATCATTGGTGGTGATTTGACTTATAACTTCAACACTCCATGGGTGATGGGACGTTTGACTGGTTATTACACTCGCTTCCAGAATCAGGTAGAAATGGATGCTTTTTATAATGATAGCGAAGCACGTTTCACTTATCTTTCTATGAATGGCATTGAAAAGGAACATTGGGGAATAGAAGCAGCGGCTACCTTTAAGTTGACAAGTGAACTTTCATTGACGGCTATCGGTACTTGGAGTGAAGCTAAATACACCAATAATCCGGATGCTGTATTGACATATGAAAGTGAGAATGAGTCAAACCTCGATCGTGTTTATGCTAAAGGTATGCGTGCTAATGGTACTCCGCTTTCTGCTTATAGCCTTGCTTTGGATTATAACGTAAAAGGTTGGTTCTTCAATTTGACCGGAAACTATTATGATCGTGTATATATCGATTTCTCAAGCTATCGTCGTCTTGGCAGCGTATTGGATAAAAATGGTGCCGGCGTAGATGCTAATGGAAATCCGGTTCTCCATGTACCGGGTCAGGAGAAACTGGATGGTGGATTTATGTTGGATGCTTCCATCGGAAAATACATTCGTTTACGCAATGGAAAGAGCATTAGCCTTAATTTGAGTTTGACTAATATCTTGAACAATACAGATTTGCGTACAGGTGGTTTCGAACAGAACCGTGATGATAATTACAAAGACGGTGACGCACGTGTTTACAAGTTTTCTAAGAACTCTAAGTATTTCTACGCATTCCCGTTCAACGCTTTCTTGAACATTGGTTATAGATTTTAAGAATGTGTAGTTATCAATCCAAAACAATAAGAAAGGAAGAAACAATTATGAAGAAATTACTATCTATATTATGTACCGGATTGCTGCTATGTGGCGCAGGTCTCACTTCCTGTGAGAACTATGATGATCCGGTGACGGGAAATGCTTATGGCAATAATTCAATCCCGGAAGGACGCACCATTTCAATAGCTGCGCTGAAAGAGAAATACAATGATTTCATTGATACAAGTAAAGCCTATACCACTATCGAAGGTGAAACGCGCATTGAAGGAGTGATTACCTGCGATGACGAAAGTGGGAACTTATATAAGAAGCTGGTGGTAGCAGATGAGACAGGTGCTATCGTTATTGGTGTTAATGCAACCGGATTGTATGCATTCTGCTCGGTAGGACAGAAAGTGGTAATCGACTGTAAGGGTTTGCAGATAGGTAGCTATCGTAAACAGGCACAGATCGGAACAGTATATAATAATTCTGTAGGCCGTATGCCGGAATATGTATGGAAACAACATGTACGTCTGATTAATGAACCTAAATTATACTATCCAGAACTGACACCGATTGAAATTACTACTCCAGCTGATCTTGCTGCTATAGACTTGAAAGAAGCTCCGGTACTGGTTACTTTCAAAGATATAAAACTTTCCGAAGCAGATGGAACAGCGACTTATGCTCCAGGAGATGAAGGTTCAGTAAAACGTTATTTCACTTATGCTGACGGTACGCAGAGTGGAAGTAATCTATTCCTTTATACCAGTGCTTATGCAAACTTCTCAATGGAAGTAATGCCGCAAGGTAGTGTAAATATTACAGGTATTTTGTTGCGTTACAATAACCAGTGGGAGGTTGTTGTTCGTACTTTAAGCGATATCAAACGAAATAATTAATTCAATTAACACATATAATTATGAAAAAGATTCTAAATGCTTTATTCTTGACACTGCTTGCGGTGTTCACATTTAGTTCATGTAGTGATGTACCGGCTCCTTATGATATATTGGGAGAAGGTGATGTTCCGGGATTGACGGGTGATGGTACGAAAGAGAATCCATATAATATAGAGGCTGCACAACAGAAACAAGATGGTTCTATAGCTTGGGTGCAGGGATACATTGTGGGTGCTATAGAAAATGTATATGATGATAAAGGAGAATTTGCAGGCAATAAGGCTAGTTTTACAGCTCCTTTTACTATAACATCTAATGTGCTGATAGCTGAAAGTCCTGATGAAACTAATGAAAGCAAATGCTTGCCGGTAAAAATAAAGAATGGAAGTGAACTGTCTACTGCTTTAAACTTGAAAGACCATCCTGAAAATAAAGGAGGAGTCTTATTGATTCAAGGTGAGTTAAGTGCTGGTTTTGGAAAAGCAGCATTAATAAATACAACAGCTGCAGTATTTAATAATAAAGAGATTGGCGAAGAACAAGGTGGAGAAGACCTAGATCCTGATAATCCTCTGGGATTAGACACATCAGTAGCTCCATTAGTAGATTTATCTAATAATTTTGATGATGTTCAACATCAGGCAGATTATTCAAAAGCTGGTTGGATTAATAAGGCTGTTAAAGGAAATAGAATTTGGCAAGGTGCTATTTATGATCCTCAAAAATATTTGGCAGCTTCAACTTATGGAGTAAATAGTGGTGAGACAGCAGAATATTGGTTTGTGACTCCTTATTTTACAGTTAATGCAGATAAGCAATTTACTTTTAAAGCTACTGTAAATAAGTATTCTGAAACAATGTCTCTGAAGGTATTCTTCTTGCAGATGAAAGATGGTAAAATGGAACGCCATGAAATATCTGTTACTGGTATCCCTACTTCTGGTACATATCAATGGACAAGTGATTTAAAGGTAGATTTAAGTACTTATGCGGGGCAGAATGGTTTTGTTGGCTTCCAATATGTTGCATTGCGTGGGGCAGAAGTACAAACTTATGGGATTGATGATATTGTATATGGTGAAGGCGGTGGAACAGAAACTCCGGGTGGTGATGACCCATTCGGATTGGATGATTCTAACCCTAAAACAACTTTTGAAGCAGACTTTGAAGATATCACAGAACAGAATAAAAACTACACTTTAGAAGGATGGACAAATAAAGCTATTCAAGCAGCTAATCTTTGGCAAACTGCAACTTACAGTAGTGATAAATATATTAAAGCAACTCCTTATAATATAGCTGCTGATGCAACAATGGAGGCATGGTTTATTACTCCCGCCTTTATTGTTAATTCGGCTAATAAATTCACATTTGACTGTGCGGGAGCAAATTGGAAAGATGATATGGTATTGAAGGTCTTCTTCTTACAAAAAAGTGCTGATGGAACAGTTGTTAAGAATGAAGTTGTAGCTAACCAAATTCCTACTTCTGGAACTAATTTTGAATGGGTGAGAGGTATCAATATCGATTTGAGTGATTATAATGATAAAATAGGATTTGTTGGATTCCAATATACTGTTGTAAGTACAGGCGTGAATAAGAGTTTACCTACATATCAGATTGATAACGTGAAATATGTAACAGGTGAAAGTGGCGGAACTGATCCGGAACAGCCAGGTGATAAGGTCTATACCAGCAGTATAACATTGCCGGAAGGTACAGATCCTGATGCTAATAAAGCATCTGGAGGAAAAGTTGTAATTGGAGGCCAGAAATATTCAATTTTGAAATTAGGAACAAGCAAAGCTTTTGGTTCTTGGAACTCTCCAATGTTGCAAGCAGGTGCAAGTAAATTGTCTTTCTTTGCAGTTGGTTGGACTGGTAAAACTGGTCAATTGACAGTCGTAATAGAAAATGGTGGTACATTTGAAGGAGGTGCAACAAGCAAAGTGATTGCTTTAGATGGAAAAACGGCTGGTGCTGCAGATAATCCTCCATTTACAATTGCTCCGGCAGATACAGACTTCTATCAGTATGCAATGAGCGGAGTTACAGCTGCGACTACAATTAAGTTCACTACTAAAGGGGCAACTAGTGATAAAAGAGCTATAATTTTTGGTATTAATATCAAGTGATATAAACTATCTATATGACTGCAAGAGAGGTTGTCATAAACAGCAACCTCTCTTGTTCTTTTTATGTGAAATGAAGAAATGGCTGATCGAATGAAGTGTAATATTATAGTATTAAGTTTATTATGTATAAATTTCTGTGCTTGTGATAAAGACGAGAACAACAACTCTAATAATTTTGCCACTGGTATCGTAGAACTACCTGCACTTCGCAATGGTGCAAACGATGTGTTTGTAACACACTGCACCACTTTCAATGGGCAGAAAGTAACCTCTTTCAGTATGGAATACGATAAGAGTAAGAAGCATTCCCGTTGGGTTGCTTTTCGATTCGATAATCAAACTAGACTGCAAGGGGCAACTCGTGGCGATAATTTTATTCCGGACCCTTCTCTTGATATGGAATATCAGCGTACTCAAACAGATTTTGGGAGAAAAGGTTATGATAGAGGGCACCTCTGTGCTTCCGCTGATCGACTTTATAAACAAGATGCTAACGACCAGACCTTTTATTATACAAATATGAGCCCACAACGGAACAATTTTAATACAGGTGTTTGGTTAGCATTGGAGGGACAGGTGCAATCATGGGGACGTAGCTGTACATTTTCAGATACTTTGTATGTGGTAAAAGGTGGAACGATTGATAAAGAAGAACAAGTCAAAGAATATATAGGTGGCGACCGTAGCAAGCCTGTTCCTAAATATTATTATATGGCTTTGTTGTTTAAAAAGGGAGATTCTTTCAAAGCTATTGCCTTCTGGATGGAACATACAGACAATAAACCTGCAAAAACAATAAAACTTGTTGACTATGCATTATCAATAGACGAACTGGAAGAAAAGACAGGAATCGATTTCTTCCCGAGTCTGAATGATAATTTAGAAAATGCGCTTGAGGCTACGTATTCAACAAAAGCGTGGTCGGGATTGGAATAAGATCACCACGTTAATAATAACAGTCTCTTTGTCAAGGCGGGGTATACTTCAGGATTCTACCACCCATTTCTCGATATTACGGGTTTTCTCACTGAAGTTAATCCCTATCTTGAATAGTTTGCGTCCATCCGCTTCGAAAGGCAGTGCATAGTGTTTGTCATTAATCTGCTGCAAAGCCTCTTCTGCTGTTCCGTTTAGCTTGAATTCCATTATATAAATGAACTTCTCTGTCTGTAGCACGAGATCTATACGCCCGTCATTAGTGTGGTATTCCACCTTGGTATAGAAGCCAACTAGCTTGAAAACGATGAAAAGTACGTTCTCATAATGTAGTTCCTGCTCCCGGATTACTTCGTAAGTCGTATCGGCAAAGAAACTCTGCAGGCGGTGGAAGAAAGAATCATAATCTCCCGTTTCTACTTCACGGACGAATTTTTGAACTTCAAATGGGGATTCCACCTTATTCACATTCGCGTAAAAAGGAAGCAGAAAGCGAATGAATCCTTCTTCTACTTCACGGTTGGGGAAACCTAAACGGTATATGCCAAAACGTTCGTCATATCCTTTAATGGTGAGGTATCCGCTTTGGTAAATCACTGGAATCGGGTTGGTTGATTCGGAGTCGATGCTATTCAGTACTTGTGCATCAGTTTCTTCGTGTGCCATCTGTTCCAGATCATAATGATGCTTTTTTAGTAACTTAACCAGATAGGTAGGTGTCCCCGTCTCAAACCAATAACTGCCGAATTCTTTATATTTGAAAGCGTTGAGCAGACTAAACGGATTATATATACCGATAGAATTATGTGTAAAATGATAGCCATCATAATATTCTTTTAGTTTTGTACAGAGCTTGTCATACGACAAACCTTGCGTCTCTGCAAACTCATGAAGTTCGATATCTAAGTTTTCATGAAGCTCCTGATCGCTGACACCGCAAATTTCAACATAATCTTTTCGCATTGAGATGTCATCCAAATTATTCAAGTCGCTAAACACACTGACTTTGCCAAACTTTGTAACGCCGGTCAAGAACGCAAACTTTATATAGCCATCCATTGTTTTGAGTGCCCCATAGAAAGGTTTTAAAGTGTCCCGGAATTGTTTTTGCAATTTTTCGTTGCCGATGGCTTGCAACATGGGCTTATCATATTCATCTACCAAAATAACTACGCGTTGTCCTGCCTGCTTGCAGGCGCGTTCTATGATACCGGCAAAACGCAGGGAAAATGAGCGTTCGGATGGCTCGGCACCATAGAGCTTTTCCCATGCAGTCAACGATTTTTCGAGTATATTATCCAGACTTTCCGGCGTATCATATTTTTCGATATTAAGGTCCAGATGTAGTATCGGATATTTAATCCAATCCTTTTCCAACCTTTCTACAGCCAGTCCTGTAAACAGTTCTTTTTTTCCTTGAAAATAGGCTTCAAGAGTAGAGATGAGCAGACTCTTTCCGAAGCGGCGCGGGCGGCTTAAGAAATAGTAACTACCGGTTTTTACCATTTGATACATCAATGCCGTTTTATCAATATATAAATAGCCGTCATTACGAATCTTTTCGAAATTCTGTATGCCGATGGGATAAATTTTAGTGCTCATATACTCCGGTTTTATAAATCAATTACACAAAGGTAATAAATTTCCGGGTACTTCATTGCTTTTAAAAAGAGGAAAGTATAAGTATAGTTGCTTTTAACTGAATGAAGTGTAGAAAACAGTACGTACTGTTTGAAGTCTATATTTTAATGCCTAAATTTGTCTACATTTCAATTTTATAAGGATAGGCATTATGGATACTACTTTCAGAATATACCCGATAGGAATACAGAATTTTGAGCAGTTACGCAATAATAACAACGTCTATATAGATAAGACGGAGTTGATTTATCGTTTGGCTAATACCAATAAGGCTTATTTTTTGACTCGTCCCCGTCGTTTCGGAAAAAGTTTGTTGGTATCCACTCTTCATGCTTATTTTCGGGGGAAGAAGGAATTGTTTCAAGGTTTGGCAATGGAGCGTTTAGAGAAAGAGTGGAATGTCTATCCGGTGTTGCACCTTGATTTCAGTATGACAAAGTACACAGCACTTTCCGACCTTTTGGGACAGTTGAATCTGAATCTATACGATTGGGAAAAACTCTATGGAAAGGAAGAAGTAGAAGGTACGCCGGCGGAACGTTTCCGGGGAGTGATTCGTCGTGCTTATGAACAGACGGGCAAACCGGTAGTAGTACTTATCGACGAATACGATGCTCCTTTATTAGACAGTAACCATTTGCCGGAACTGCAAAATGAACTTCGAGAAGAAATGCGGAAATTCTTTAGTCCCTTGAAAGCGCAAGGAGAATATCTTCGTTTCCTTTTCCTGACAGGTATTAGCAAATTCAGTCAAATGAGTATTTTCAGTGAACTGAATAATTTGCAGAATATCAGCATGAGAGATGATTATAGTGCTATCTGTGGCATAACCGAACAGGAATTGCGTACACAATTGAAAACTGATATTGAAATGATGGCACAGGCTAATAATGAAACTTATGAGGAGGCCTGTATGCATTTAAAACAACAGTATGACGGATATCATTTTAGTGAGAACTGCGAAGACATTTACAATCCATTTAGTTTGTTTAATGCATTTGCACAGAAAAAATATGCCAATTTCTGGTTTTCTACCGGGACACCTACTTTTTTAATTAATATATTGCAGCAGAGTAATTTTGACATTCGCGAATTGGATGGTGCAACGGCTACTGCAGAACAGTTTGATGCGCCAACGAGTGTTATTACCGATCCTCTGCCTGTACTTTATCAAAGCGGCTATCTTACCATCAAGGGATATGATCCGGAGTTCCAACTCTACACATTGGCTTATCCTAACAAAGAAGTGCGGAAAGGATTCATAGAATCTCTTATGCCCGCGTATGTGCATTTACCTGCCCGTGAGAATACCTTTTATGTAGTCTCTTTTATCAAGGATTTGCGTGCCGGAAAACTGACCGAATGTCTGGAGAGAATGAGATCTTTCTTTGCTTCGATTCCCAATGATTTGGAAAATAAGCAGGAAAAACATTATCAGACAATTTTCTATTTGTTGTTCCGTTTGATGGGGCAGTATGTAGATACAGAGGTGAAAAGTGCAATCGGACGGGCAGACGTGGTAGTAAAGATGCAAGATGCCATTTATGTCTTTGAATTTAAGGTAGATGGAACTCCGGAGGAAGCACTGGAGCAAATAAATAGTAAGGGGTATATTATTCCTTATCAGCCTGATCATCGGAAAGTTGTAAAAGTAGGAGTTAACTTCGATAGTGCGACAAGAAGTATTGGTGATTGGAAAATTGTAGAGGAAGTATAATTCTTTCTTTCCCTATTGATTTTGTCAATACCTCTTTCAACCTATCACCATCGTTCTGAAACTCTTTATTCATTGTATTTACAGAGTGGTGATAGATTGAAAGAGGATTTTCATTTTTATGTATGAGAGAGCTTGCTGGCGCAGTCTGAAAATTGGGGGATTTGATTCAGGACAATCACATCCTTAAAAATAGATTTATTCCGGTGCAGAAATGAACTGTTTCACCACAGAGGACACGGAGGACGCAGAGGTTTCAAAGTTCTAATTCATAGATAATTATAACCTCTGTGTCCTCCGTGTCCTCTGTGGTGAAAAGAATCAAAACGGTACGGAAATGAGTAAAATCGTGTAGGAATGAGCTGAAATATAATCTCACAACACTTTACTAGAGATTTAAAAAGTGAAAATTTGCTGTCATCTGTCACCTGTTTGTGTTTAAATGTCTAATTACAAATATATTATGATGTGACAGCAGTGTGTGACAACACGGTGATAGCACTTTTGCTGTCACCGTTTCTTTTCCTTCTCTCTTTCTTAAGAATCACAACTTACATCGTTCATATTTCTTAGCCGTAAGGAAGTATTTGCTTTCCCGCCTTAGAAACTCCAGTTTCAAGCCTTGAAACCCTAGTTTCATTTACTAGAAACTCTAGTGTCGCACGTTTGAAACTAAAGTTTCACTATCCTTGAAACTATCGTTTCTCACCTATGAAACTCTAGTTTCTCCTTGCTGAAACTAAAGTTTCAAGTTAGAGAAACTAACTTAGAACTTTCTTCGGTGATAACAAAGATGCTGTCACTGTGTTGTCACAGGTTGCCGTCACATTATAGTGCGTTTATAATCAGATGTTTAAATGCAAACAGGTGACAGATGACAGCAAATTTTCACTTTTTAAATCTCTAGTGAAATATTGTGAGATCATATTTCGGCTCAAATCAGTGCAGGAATGAATCAAATTTTAGGGATATGGCTGTCCTAAACCAAATCCTCCAAGAATTACAATTGAGTCGGCTTGTTGAATATACATAACTTCCAGCATTTATTTCCATATTTCCACCACATTTAAAAAAATATGTATATCTTTGTCATACGCTTTCTGCTCATCAGCGTGATGAAATTAGCGGGAGGCGCTATATATTACTTAAATTAGGAATATGTAAGTGTTATCTCTCGGAATCAGAATCTAGCGATTTAAACCAAGGAGAGATGATGCGACAGATATTCCACGTTAACGGCTTATATCAACATATCCGTAAAAGATGTGTTATATATAAACGATTGACGTGGGTGTCTGTTGTCATTATTATCTTTTGGGAGGGTTTCGCTAGGCCTTGATTCCGGATAATGGTGCAACAGCATTCACGTCTTTTTTGTGTCCGGTCGGTTATGATTACCCCAAAAGTCTAACCTAAACAATTCCCCGTCCGCCCGAAATACAGAAAACGTGGATGCCCGTTGTGCCACATAAACAAAATAATACTCCATTTTTATTGTGGAACACATTAAAACAAAAGCATTATGCCAAAATGGATTAGCGTAGAAGAAGCGGCGGCCAAGTATGGAATCAACAAAGAAGTAATTTGGCTTTGGGCGGATATGAAAAGATTCCCGATGTCGTATGAGAAAGGTATCACCACTGTTGATGAAGAAAGCCTTATCGGATTCCTGCATCAGAATAAGGATCGAGTTACAGCCGAGTATATCGACACATTGGAAGACCTATGTATTGAAAAAGCAAATATCTGTAACTTATATGCTGAAATTATTGGTTGTCAAGACAAAGAACTCTTGTATCAAAGGGAGCAAATCGCTCGAATGAAAGAGATACAAACAGCTATGAAAAGGCAAAACAGCCGGCTCCGGGATTGTGAGAAAGTGTTCACGAAATATGAAGAGAACTTTAGTACTTGCTGGATTGGAAGAATCTGCGCTCACTTAAGGCGACTGATACGGTTGATACGACGGTAAATACCATTCTATCTCCTTTTAAACCCTGAATAGATATATTTAAAGATATCCCTAAACAGAAATGTTTAAAAATACTAGAAATATACTGTAGTAAGATTTTTTATCCATTCGTTTTATATTCTTAACTCCGAAAAATTCGTAAGTGTAGATAAACCAACTACTTTTGGCTCTCGAATTTGCAGCATTTTTGAATGTCTTGCGTCTAATAAACATAAACTAATATATTTCTAGTCATGAAACACAGACTGTTACTACTAATTCTATTCGTATTCGCTACCTCCGTGGCGGGGTGGGCACAAAAATCCACAGCTCCTTCTTATACAGTCAAAGGAGTACTTATTGATTCTTTAACACAAGAGGGAGAACCGTATGCTACCATCAAAATAGCAAAGAAAAATGCTCCGGATAAAGCAGTCAAGATGGCGGTGACTGGGGCGAATGGTAAATTTCAGGAGAAACTGAATGTCGCTGCGGGCAATTACATCATCACTATTTCTTCGATTGGTAAAGCGCCGATAGTAAAGGAATTTACTCTAAAACCGTCCGTGAAGGAGGTTGACTTGGGCACAATGATTTCTTCAGAAGCCAATAACGTATTGAAAGGAGTGGAGGTAGTTGCACAAAAACCTTTGGTAAAGGTAGATGTGGATAAGATTGAATATAATATTGAAGATGACCCGGACTCAAAATCGAACAGTATATTGGAGATGCTTCGGAAAGTGCCTTTGGTAACGGTGGATGGAGAAGACAATGTACAAGTAAACGGCAGTAGCAGTTTCAAGATACATGTGAATGGAAAGCCCAATAATATGATGAGCAATAATCCGAAGGAAGTGCTGAAAAGTATGCCGGCAAACACAATCAAATATATTGAAGTGATAACTTCACCGGGAGCTAAATATGATGCGGAAGGTATCGGAGGTATTCTGAATATCGTCACAGTAGGTTCCGGATTTGAAGGATACACGGCTACTTTCAGAGGAAATGCTAATAATAACGGAGTAGGTGCCGGCACTTACGCAATGGTGAAACAAGGTAAACTGACTGTTTCTGCCAACTATAACTACAATTATAATAATAGCCCGCGCAGCTATTCCGACAGTTATCGCGAAAACTACGAACCGGATAAAGAGAATGAAAAATATCTGGAATCGGAAAGTAGCTCCAAGTCGAAAGGGAATTTCCAGTATGGCAATTTGGAAGCCAGTTACGAGATTGATACGTTGAGGTTGCTGACCGTGGCTTTCGGAATGTACGGTAGCAGTGACAAAAGTAACAGTGACGGAAATACGATTATGCACGGAGCTGACCGACAGGATTTTGCGTACCGTTATAGAACCGACAATCATGGAAAAGGGTCATGGTATTCTATCAACGGAAATATAGACTATCAACGTACTTCCCGAAAGAATAAAGAACGGATGATTACGTTTTCTTATAAAATCAATTCCCAACCCCAAACGAATGATTCATATAATACTTATCTGGACATCGAGCCTGAAGAGAATAAACTGGATATCATTAAAGAATTGTCATTAAAGAATTTCCATTCGGACGGAAAGACAAATACGATGGAGCAGACTTTCCAGGTGGACTATACTACTCCGATTGGAAAGCTGCATACAATTGAAACCGGTGCCAAATATATTTTCCGACGTAACTCCAGTGATAATCGGTTTTATGAAGCCGAGGGAGCAAGTGAAAACTATGCATATAATGAGAATCGTAGTAGCGAGTACCGTCATTTGAATCATATTCTCTCTGCTTATGCCGGATATACGCTGAAATACAAGGGATTTACTTTCAAACCGGGATTACGTTATGAGCAAACCATACAAGAGGTGAAGTATCTGGTGGGTCCGGGCGAGAACTTTGATTCGAATTTTAGTGATCTGGTTCCTTCCGTTTCCTTGGGAATAAAACTAGGAAAGATGCAGAATTTGCGTGGTGGATATAATATGCGTATCTGGCGTCCGGGTATCTGGAATTTGAATCCTTATTTCGATAATCAGAATCCGATGTTTATTAATCAGGGAAATCCGAACTTGAAGAGTGAGAAAAGTCATTCGTTCGACTTGTCTTACAGCAGTTTTACGTCCAAGTTCAACATCAATCTTTCTTTGCGTCATTCTTTCAATAACAATGGAATTGAAAGAATCAGTCGCTTGATTACTGATAAAGACGGAGAAATCTTTGAAGGTGGGCATAAAGCTCCCTACGGTGCACTGTATAGCACATACGGTAATATCGGAAAGAGCCGGGAAACAGGATTGAACTTTTATTTGAACTGGAACGCTTCTCCTAAAACGAGAATTTACGTCAATGGACGTGGCAATTATAGCGATTTGCGGAGTCCTGCCCAAGAGCTGCACAATTATGGATGGAATGCTTCTGCTTATGGAGGAATTCAGCAGACCTTACCGGGAAAAGTACGTTTGAGTCTGAACGGCGGAGGTAGCACACCCCGAATCAGTTTGCAGGGAAAAGGTTCAGGATATAGTTATTATAGTTTGGGATTGAGCCGTTCTTTCTTGAAAGAAGAACGTCTTTCTTTGAATATTTATTGCAGCAATGTTCTGGAGAAATACAGAACTTACAATAATCACACAGAAGGAGCTAACTTTATTTCGAAGAGTTCGAGCAAATATCCGAGCCGGTATTACGGTTTCAGTATTAGCTATCGGCTTGGAGAGTTGAAAGCCAGTGTGAAGAAAGCCGCACGAAGCATTGACAATGACGATGTGAAAGGTGGCGGCGGAGGAGGAGGTGGAAACACCGGTGGTGGAGGTGCCCAGTAGACCACTTCCGCACACCGAGATTCCCTCTTATTTCTGTCTCACGTCTTGCTTGTTGGTGTTAAAACCAAGTTTGGTTAATCCGGCCTGTACGTCGGGATGGCTCATGAAGAGTTTCCACAATAATCCGCTCCGGTAGTTTTCGATCATGACAGCAATAGGACCCTGGTCGATAGCCAGATAACGTTGCGGATACCAATTGTCCGTTTCGCTGAAAGCATCGTAGAATCCGAAAGGACCGAACACTTTATCTCCCATACCATACAGATGGCGCATTACCTGCATGGAATATTCCGGTGTATAGACAATGGATGAAAGTGCGGCGGTAGGGGAGATTACTCCTTTGTCCTCCTGCTCATTGGGCGAATGAGCCGCATATCCATCGACGGAGTAGCTGGCGGTCAGTCCCCAACAATCCGGTCCGAAACCTTTGTAATGTTTAGGGTTGCGGATGCAGTAAGCACGGTTCACCAGTGTCAGGTTGCGCATTTCGTGGAAGTAGCTGGGGCAGTATTCATCTTTCAGTCCCACTGGATCAAGTCCGAGGAAAGAGTATTGAGCCCAGAAAAGCGGTCCGGCTTCGGTGCCCTGATAGCGGAGGTGCAACTCGATTCCTTCCACTTTATGCGGAGAAACGATGGCTCCGTTCTGTGCCCAACCGTCATGATAGACAGCCGCAGGTACTCCGTGTGTAGGAGAAGCGGCGGCAAGAATATACATAATCATACATTCGTTGTAACCGTGTACAGGGAAATTCATTTCCCAGCCATACGTCGGACTCCAATGCCAGTAAAGAACGTTTTGCCCGCCTTGCCGATACCAGTTCCAGTCGACATCTCGCCAAATCTGGTCGATCCGTTGGGCGAGGGCTTTCTCTTTCTCGTTTCCGTTGACGTAATATTGGTGTACGGCCAGTAGCCCTTGGATGAGGAAAGCGGTCTCTACCAGATCGCCCCCATTATCTTTCTGACCGAATGGTTTCACCTTGCCCGTATCACCATACCACCAATGAGGGTAGGCTCCATGGAAACGGTCTGCCTTTTCGAGGAAAGAAACGATGCGTTCCATTCGTGCCAGTCCCTCTTCGCGGGTGACGTAACCGCGTTCGATTCCCGCAAGGATAGCCATGATGCCGAAGCCGCTGCCGCCGGAAGTGACTACGTTGGCATCGTTTTCTGGATAAACGCCGTCCACATGATAACGTTCGGGAGCCAAGCCGCTATTCGGCTCGGCACCTTCCCAGAAATAGAGGAAAGTCCGTCGCTGGACGGTATCCATCAGGGCGTCGTCCGATAACGAGTCGGTGGCTGCGGAAAGGTTGTTGCTTTTGCTTTTCCCTTTACAGCTCTGGAAAGTCAGGGCAACGGCGGATAGAAATAGTAACATGAGCGGAAGTGCACTCATTTCTATTATTCTTTTATATTTATCGTTCATAATCAAGGTGATAAAAGTTTAGTTTAACGTGAACTTCGCGGTTTTCACATCACGGCTGTTCGTACCGATCATCACTTCAAAGTCGCCCGGTTCGGCAACCAGTTGCAAGTCATAATTATAGTATCGAAGCATTTCCGGAGCAATCTTGAAACGGACAATCTTCATTTCACCCGGTTCCAGGAATATCTTTTGGAAACCTTTCAACTCTTTGACGGGACGGGTACTGCTACCCACAACGTCGCGGATATAAAGCTGTACCACTTCCGAGCCGGGCCATGTTCCGGTATTGGTAACCTCCACTGCCGCGGTCAACGAACCGTTCATGTCCATGGAAGAATGACTCAAGTCGATGTCACTGTAAGAGAACGTCGTATAAGAAAGGCCGTAACCGAACGGATAAAGCGGATCATTATCCACATCGAGATAGTTGCTGCGGAATTTCTCGAACCATTTGCCATCTTTCAATGGGCGTCCGGTATTTTTATGCGCATAATAAAGAGGTATCTGGCCGACATTCTTCGGGAAAGTCATAGTCAGTTTACCACCCGGATTGACGTAACCGAAGAGGGCGTCACCAATGGCGTAAGCGGCTTCACTACCTCCGAACCATACATTTAGAATGGCAGGCACATGCTCCTGTTCCCAGTTCAGCGTAAGCGGACGTCCGGTGAATAACACCAGTACCACCGGTTTGCCTGTCTTTAAAAGTTCTTTCAACAGATTCTGTTGTACGTCGGGAATATTCAAGTCTGTACGACTGCTGCTTTCACCGCTCATTTCAGAAGATTCGCCTAGCGCTGCGATGATGATATCCGACCGACGGGCTACGTTCAATGCTTCGTCCAACAACTGCTGGTCGGTGCGGTTGTCACGGTTCAGGGAACGGCCGAACATCGTTGCCCGTTCTTCGTAACTTGCATCACTAATCAGGTTGCTTCCTTTAGCGTACATGATATTCGCTTTTCCGGCTGTCATCTCTTTCAATCCTTCTACCAAAGAAGGGCAACGGTCGAGCACAGCTGCTACGCTCCATGTACCCGGCATATTGCTACGGCTGTTTGCCAACGGACCGATTACTGCAATATTTCCTTTAGGGTTGAAAGGCAACAACGGATTTCCGTTCGGATTACCGTCGGGACTGTCATTCTTCAGAAGAACGAAACTTTCTGCTGCAATTCTGCGGGCTGCATCACGATGGGCTTTGGTAAAGATGTCGCGTGCCGGACGTTTCGGATCGCAATATTTATAAGGATTATCAAACAATCCCAGTTTATATTTGGCTTCCAGAATACGACGGCAAGCCGTATTCAATGTTTCCATAGAGACTTTTCCTTCCTGAACGGATTTCTTCAGTGTCCCTACAAAACCCTCGCTTACCATATCCATATCCACTCCGGCGTTGATGGCACGGGCGGATACTGTCTGAAGATCACCGATACCGTGGTCGATCATTTCTGAAATGCCGGTATAATCAGTTACCACAAAACCGTTGAATCCCCACTGTCCGCGGAGAATATCCGTCATCAGCCATTTATTGGCAGTGGCCGGAATACCGTCTACTTCATTAAAAGAAGCCATCACGCTACCTACACCCGCTTCAACGGCTGCTTCATACGGTAGCATATAATCATTGAACATTCGTTGGCGGCTCATATCCACGGTGTTATAGTCGCGGCCGGCTTCGCCTGCCCCATATAACGCAAAGTGTTTTACGCAGGCCATGATTTCGTCATTCCGTTCCATGTTTTTCCCCTGATAGCCGCGCACCATCGCTTCGGCAATCATGGCACCGAGAAACGGGTCTTCGCCACTACCTTCGGATACGCGTCCCCAACGAGGGTCACGTGAAATATCCACCATCGGGCTGAAAGTCCATGAGATCCCATCGGCGCTCGCTTCTACAGCCGCAATGCGGGCAGACTCTTCAATGGCTGTCATGTCCCAGGTGCAAGACAAACCGAGCGGGATAGGGAACATCGTTTCGTATCCGTGAATAACGTCCATCCCGAACAATAACGGAATACCCAGCCGGGAATCTTCCACAGCCTGTTTCTGTACTTCACGTATTTTCTCTACTCCTTTCAGATTGAACAATCCTCCCACTTCGCCTTTCTTGATTTTTGCGGCGATGTCGCTGCTTTTAGCCTGTCCCGTAGTGATCTCTCCGGTGACAGGAAGGTTTAACTGTCCGATTTTTTCTTCCAGCGTCATTTTATTCATCAATACGTCGATGAAACGATCCATATCCTGTGGCGACTTTTGTGCCGACGCGGTTAGAAAACCTGCGGCAAACAACAGGACGGATAGACTTAACTTTTTGTATATCATATTATTATAGTTACTTTTATCTCTATTCATATAAAGTCCTCCTGATGCGTTGAATGTTCGGCACCGAGGAGGACATTGTTCGACACCGAGGAACAGTAGTTTCGGCACCGAGGAAACAACCGTTCGGCACCGAGGAACTTTCTTATTGGTAGTCGGGGTTCTGTACTAACACTCCCTTAGACTTGTCGATCTCTGTCTGTGGCAGTGGAAGCAGTGCGTTTTTGTCCTGATAATTGGTTTTACCGGCTGCGTGTAACACTTCTTTTGCAATGCCCCAACGAACGAGGTCATAGAAACGGTCGAATTCCAACCCTAATTCCACACGGCGTTCGTGGCGGATGGCCTCACGCAATTCTCCCTGATCGGTAGTCGTCACTTTAGGCAATATATTGCTATTGGTGCCTCTGGCGCGTGCGCGTACTTGTTCCAAATAGTCGATTGCTTCACCCGGAATACCTTTTTCATTAGCTGATTCGGCTCCCATCAGCAGTACATCTGCGTAGCGGATCAGACGAATGTTTACCCAGAATCCTTTGTTGGTATATTCTTTGCGCAAAGCCGGGTCGGTATAGGCTTTCTTGTTAAAGTAAGCACCTATTGCCGGAGAAACCGGAGACTCGCCGTATGGTTCGTTGGTGTTTTCCGGTGTGATAGGATCGCTGTCCGAGTGGCGGAAGTAGAGTAGGGTAGAGTTTTTGCGTGGATCACCCTGTTCGTATGCTTGCGCCATATACTCTGTTGCCATGTGCCATCCCCATCCCAAGTCCCATTGACCTGCTCCGCGTACACCTTGTACTTCACAGAACTGGCTACCGATAACGGTACTTTGAGGAAGAGCGGCAGTAGCTGTACATTGCAACTCGAATATAGAACCTCCGTTATTTTCACCATCATCCGTGAAAATCTCATTATACGGAGTCTTTAAGTTGTAGAGCCCCTTTTTGATGACGTCGGTGGAGGCTGTGTACATATTGTTCCAGTCGTTGCGCATCATATAAGTACGCGCGTGTAAGGAACGGGCAGCTCCCCAAGTCAGTCGTCCGGTGTATTCGCTGCTCCATGTTTCTGGCAATGACTCTTCTGCTGTTTTCAGGTCCTTGTCGATTTGCTCATAGATTTTATCAGCACTTGTCTTCGGGATATTGGCTTCCGAAGCATCGTTGATTTTATAAGTTACCAAAGGAACTTCGCCGAAAGCTCTTACCAGATTGAAGTAGCAATAAGCACGGAAGAAAGAGGCCTCTCCCTTATTGATGATGTCTTCAGTTTCTGTTTGTCCGGCTGTTTCTTTTTCTGCAATGGCATCAAGAATCTCATTACATTGGTAGATGATGGCATAATTCTGTCCCCAATAAGCACCCAGTAGGCCGTTGGTCGGTGTATACACAAAATCATCATACATTTCGGCTACATCAGAGCCATCGCTGGCAATACTTCCTTTTTCCGAATCTTCCGAACGGAAACAGTGGATGGCAAAAGCAGGAGGACCGGCTGTCACATTATAGTTACGCATCATCGTATAGACATTATAAATCTTACCGTTGACCAGAGCGTTCGGATTATCATCTTCCGTAAACTGTCCTTGTGGACTACGATCCAGAAAGTCACTACAGCTGCCTAGAAATAATGTAGTTGAAGTAATAAGAGCTGCAAATATATATTTATTCAGTTTCATATAATGATAGTTTTAAAGATTAAAGTTGTGTTCCGCATGGAAAACTGGCAGTGGCACCTTGTCACTAGAATGTTAGGTTGATACCGAAGGTATAGACTGCAGGTACAGGATAACTGCCGTTATCTACTCCGAATGCGGTGGCAGTTCCTCCAAGTTCGGGAGTATATCCGGTGTTATGTTTCCATGTCTTCAAGTTCTGTATGTTGACATAGACTTTCAGAGCTTGCAGACGTATTTTGGCAATTAAGCTCTTGTCGAACGTATACGCTAACTGTACGTTGCGGATACGGAAGAATTTGCCGTCCTCAATGTAATAGTCGGAGTTGAGGTTGTTGATGGAATGTTTGGTGTTCAGCAACGGTTGGGTGTTGGACGTACCTTCTCCGTGCCAGCGGTCCAAGCGTTGTTCCAGGTAGTTGAACTGGGCAAAATTGTAGTTATCCCATGTACGGAAAATCTTGTTTCCACCTTGTCCCATCATGTCGATGCCTAACGACCAATTCTTGTAGTCTACTCCGAGAGAAAAACCGTAAGTGACCTTTGGAGTCGGGTTGCCTATCATGGTACGGTCTTCCGGGGTGATTTCTCCGTCACCGTTCACATCGGCGAATTTTAGGTCACCGGGGGTAACGGTAGCCAGTGTATTTTTGGGTGATGCGTCAATATCTGCTTGTGACTGATAAACGCCTGCCACTTTATAACCATAGAAATATCCGATAGGATAACCTGCCATTGTGTAACTTTGCTGCTTATCTCCGGCAATGATGGAATATCCTTCCTGAACAAGACTTTTTACCTCATTCTTGATAGTAGTCAGGTTGGCACTGACGGAATATCCCCAGTCACCAATCTGATCGCGCCAGGTTACAGCCATTTCCACTCCTTTATTCTGGATCTCTCCCAAGTTTCCGATACCGGGGATAGTTCCGGAAATCCCGGGAACTTCGGCTAACAAATCTTTGGTGTTCTTCTTATAGTAAACACCCTCAAAATGCAAGCGGTTGCGAAGCAGGTTCGTTTCAAATCCGGCTTCCCAGGCTTCTACTTTTTCCCAACGCAGGTTAGGATTAGGAAGATAAGCAAGTTGGTATCCGGGATAAATGATGGACGGTTTACCGAATACAGCCGAATAAGCATTGGTCAATAAGGGTTCGGCAGGATAGGCTTTATCCAGGTTCTGGTTTCCTAACGTACCGTAAGATGCTTTGATTTTCAACATATCCAGCCATTTGATGTCTTTCATAAATTCTTCTTCGGACATCAACCAACCTCCACCCAGTGAGAAGAAGTTCTGCCATTCATTGCCTGTGTAGGAGAAAGCGGAAGAACCATCCCGGCGGAAAGAACCGTTGAACAAGTATTTACCTTTATAGTTGTAGATCACGCGTGCAAGTACGGATAATGTACTGCGTTCCCATTGAGTACTTCCATTGGTAGCGGTAGCCGCATCGCCGATGCTGACAAACCATTTGTCCGGATTATCCGGAATAACCAGTCCGACCCCCTGCTTGCGTGCTCCGTCCAACCGGCTCAACGAATTATAATAGGTAGTAAAACCGGCGGTAGCTGTCAGGTTATGATTTCCATTATCAAAGCTGTTGGTGTATGTCAACAGGTAGTCGCTCTGAACTTTTGTTTCATTCTCTTTAAACTGGCTGACCTCGGTCTTGCCTGTTCCCAAAGTAGAGATCCCTCCGTTGACAGCGGCATCGTATACTTTTACGATCGGTGTATACGTCCGTCCGTTGTTCGACGCATAATCCATGGAGAACATTGCTTTGAACGTGAAATGTTTCAGGAAGTCTACTTCACCATAAATATTACCGGATGCCCGGTAGTTCTCCGCTTTGGTAGTATTCGCTTTCAATTCGACGTCTACCATCGGGTTGCTAATCTGCGCTTTCTGGAATTCGGGCAGAGCCGTATATAATCCGTATTCGTTGTTATACACCGGAGCGATAGGAGTTGCACGCAGGGCATTCAACACCTGTTTGGAATCGGCAGGAAGCATACGTGCTCCGTTGAATTGGAAACCGACTTTTAAAAAGTCCGTAATCTTATAATCATTACTTGCGTTGATGGTTACCTTGCTGAATTTCTCATGCTCGATGTTGCCTTGTTCGTAAGAGTAGCCTACGCCCAGATAGAAACTGTGTTTGGGCGAAGCCCCTGTAATACTGATGTTATTGTTTGTAATGAAAGCAGTCTGGAAAATTTCGTCTTGCCAGTCTGTATTGGCATCCCAGCCGGTATAATCGAAAGGATCGTCTCCTTGATTGGCGAGCTGTTCGTTATATAGTTCCTTGAATTGTGAACCATTCACCAGTTTCACTTTATCCACCACTTTCTTGAAACCGAAAGAAGTATTGATATTGACCAGCGTCTGCCCCTCTTTGGCTTTCTTTGTGGTAATGATGATGACACCATTCGCACCGCGAACACCGAAGATAGCCAGAGATGACGGGTCTTTCAGGATTTCCATAGATTCGATGTCCTCCGGATTCAGGAAATTGATGTTGTCATTGAATAATCCGTCGACAATGTACAGCGGTTTATATCCGTTGATGGAGTTTGTTCCGCGAATACGTATTTCCGGATCAGATCCGGCCCGGCCGGAGTTGACAATCTGCACACCTGCTACCTTTCCCTGCAGGGAAGACAGCGGATTCATTGCCGGTTTGTTGGCTAACTCTTCTCCTTTGATATTGGTGATAGAACCTGTCAAGTCTCTTTTCTTTGCACTACCGTATCCGATAACGACTGTTTCGGCTAGTACTTGTGAATCTTCTTTTAAAGTGACATTGATGACGTTCTGTGTCCCCACTTTAATGGTTTGCGAAGTCATCCCCACGTATGAAAATGCCAGTACGTCCTCCGGTGTGACAGAGATTGAATATTTACCGTCCATATCCGTGATGGTTCCGGTGGAAGTTCCTTGTACGAGTACCGATGCACCGATCAATGGTTCATTGGCAGCATCCGTCACTGTTCCTGTCACCGTCTTTGTCTGTGCAAAGACCGATGTGGAGGTCAATAGCAGGCAAACAAGCGTCATGATGCTCCTTGACCTGATGGCTTTTTTCTGAAGATGTTGTAAAAGTCTAGTCCTCATTGCATTAAATTTTTCCATTTGTTATTATTTAGGTTGAAGTCTTTTTTCTGCCGTCTTTTGGCGAGAGTAACAAAGGAAACAAACGAAATTCAAAAAAGATTTGGGAAAAAAGAGAGGATGCTTGTTTTTAACACAAAAGGGTGAGGAGACTGTTGAAAAAGTTCAGACATGAACCGGTGTGGTTCATGCCTTTCCTGTTTTAAAACATTTGTTCCGCAGTGGTCATACATTGAATGACGTCTTCTTTGCTGCCATTGAAAGGACCTGATTTCTCTATTTTTAATGTAGACATGGCAGCTGCAAAACGACCGGCTTCTTCGATGCCGGCACCTGATACCCGTTGATATAAATAGCCGATGGTATACGTGTCTCCACATCCCGTTGCGTCTACCACTTCTCTGGGCTTATAAGCCGGAATACGATAGAAGTCTTTTCCGTCGAAGATAAGTGAGCCCATGCCGCCTAATGTGACTAATACTTCTTTCACTCCCCATTCATATAATTGGCGGGCAGCTTCATGCGGGTCGGAAAGACCGGTCAGTACTTCCATTTCATGCTCGTTGACTTTGAGGAAATGAATATATTGCAAGGCTTCTCTCTTATCTGTCCAGTCCACCGGATAGACGTGGGTGTCACGCACTTCACGTAAATAGCCTTGTGAGTCTACTGCAATCAACCCTTTTTGAGATAGTTCTTTGATTACTTCCAATGAGAAGTCGTCAGCCAGCAGAGAGCCGAGATGGTAGATTTGCGCATCTATCTCTTTCAACTGACTGGCTGTGAACGGATCGGCTTTCGCTAATACCCGTTGGGTACGGTCGTCCGGATTGGCTCCATAGATGTTCTCGAAGTATACGGAGTGTTTGCTCGGTAAGGCAGTTACGTTAATACCCACTTTGCGCAGCTGCTCTACAACTTTCATTTCAGTGGCACCTACTGCCGTTACCAGCGCATAATCGATATCATTAAAATGGCGGATGGCATGTGAGCAATAAAAAGCTGTTCCTCCCGGCATGTAGACAGTGTTTTGAGGAGTGACTACTTTGTCTAATGTGATGTGACCGATGCAGCAAAGTTGATGTTTATTCATGTTTAACTAATTAAAAAGCCTCCAAGATAGTATCTTGAAGGCTTATAGTTTATTTTTGGTGCGGATGATAGGACTCGAACCTACACGCCTCACGGCACCAGATCCTAAGTCTG
>OCPS01000799.1_pt1 | contig 31824 bp, 35 predicted proteins | sample 1538651 | NCBI WGS metagenome assembly OCPS01 (sample SAMN04571715, study PRJEB22368) | human gut metagenome | biome: human gut; material: stool | host: Homo sapiens | place: Luxembourg | collected 2012-09-21 | reverse complement strand
TGTCTGCTGTGATAGTCATATCTGAGCCTGAACGTGTAACAGTCACTGAGTTCGGCTTTGAAACTGAGAACTGTGAAAGGCTGTCAAGCTTGAGCTTTGCTGTCCACTTGCCTGTCTTGACATCATATTTTGCAGGATATGAAGCTTTGTCGAGCGGCTTGCCGTAAGACGCCTTTGATGTTCCGCTTGGTACATCATAGTGCGAAAGCATTTCAGCTTTCATCTTTTTGTAGCAGTCAACCAATTCCTTATGATGACTGCTTGCATTACTTCCGTTATAGCTGTAGGCGTTTAGCAACTTTGTTTCGTTGCTTGAAAGTCCGGTTGTAGACTCATCATAATATCTTGCCGAAACAGCCTGAGCCATTATGCTTGAAGCACATATCTCTGTGTCTTTTGAGTAGCCGTACTGAGTTTTGCCCTTGTAGCTGTAAATGGTAAACTCTTTTATTTGCCTTCTCATTGCGTCAGGCACATATGCTTTTTTCACATAGTCCTCAAGTTTTTCCTGCTTAGATGTTGTTCCGCTTGTATGCTGCTTGTCAAAGTTGATACAATAAGCATAGCTGCCGTCTGATGTTGAGAAATACGGCACTGAGCTTGCCCAATAGCCTGTGAAGTGGGTGTCATTTGACTTGCCTGTTTCAATGTCATAGCCGTTAGGCAGACCCGAACCTCTGAAGTCATAGCTCCATTCGTTAAGCCACTGCTGACTTGCCTTGTTGGTATCGGAGAACGCTGAGGCTGTTATGCCCTGCGTTAATGCCGACAAGCTGAGCAGGAGAGCCATTGCAGCACTGCTCAGACGTTTGAAAAGACTTTTCTTTTTCATTTGTTTTCCTCCTAAAAATTTTTTATATATCTAAAAAGCCCATAGGACTTGAATTTCCGCAATAAAAAAAGCAATCCGAAAGAAAATCGAATTGCTTTTAAACTCTATTCAGTTTATTTTATATCAGTAAAGGAGGTATATTTCCCATGCAGGCTTTCCACCTGAGTTTATTGCTGAGCCATCGCCGTGCCATTGCTGATACACAACTATGTGAGCTTGGTCATTACCTATTCGCCCATACAAATCTTTAATACCGCCTTTTACAACACCATATAGTTCGTCACATGATGAATATGTGTCAGGCAATACTGTGTAAGGAGTACCCCACGATGAATTGTCAAGATTTCTTGTGGCTATGTTATCCCACATTTCCTGCTCGGTATAGAAGATAGCGTCAAAGTCACAGGTTTCATTGCTGTATTGCTGTAATTCCTTTACCACTCTGTCAATATCGCTTTGTGTCAGCTTAAACTTTGGCTTAGAAGTTGTAGTTGTAGTCGGCTTTGGCTTCGGGGCTTGCGTTTTCTTTGCTGTTGTGGTGGTCTGCTTTTGTGTCTGACGCTCAGTCTGTCTTTCTGTCTGACGTTCGGTCTGAGGAGCTTGTGTTTCCGCAGGCTGATAGTTGTAGCTGCCGTTTCCGTTGTTGGTGGTGTTTCCGCTGTAGCTCTGACCGCCGTTGTTTACTGTTCCGCCATTGCTTGCAGGCTGACCGCCTGTCTTACCGCCGCTTGTTTTAGTGGTAGTGCCGCTTTTGGTGGTGGTAGATGCAGCAGAGCCCTGTGCGGAGGAGGTCACAGAGCTGCTTGCTGATGTGCTGCTTGTTGCAGATATAGATGTAGTTGTTGCCGAACGGCTTGTCACTGTTCCCATTTCTGTAGTTTCACTAGCAGCAGTGGTTGTCGCTTTTGGAGCGGCTGATGATGTATTGTCAGACTGTCCGCAGCTTGTCACACCGAGCATAGCGGCTGCAACGAGCAGGGAAGTTATTGTTCTTGTTATATTTGTTTTTTTCATTGTGGGGTCCTCCTTTTGATTTTTGCGACTTAATTATATCACAATCATTTCTTTGTGTCAATTTTTCATTTTGTCCGTGGACAAATTTAGCTAAAATATCCTGCCTGAAGATTAAGCGAATAGATGTATCTATCGTTCATAAACTCCTCTATCATATGGTTTATCCAAAACATATAGTGTGTTCTGAGCATTTCTATCGGTTCTTCTGAGGGCAGTTCTCTCTGCGTATGGAGAAGTGGATAGTAAAGTGACAGCCAGTATCTTTCAGAGTTGCGGTCAAACCTTTTCCAAAAATCTTCTTCGCTGACTTTCATCTCAAAAAGCATATTCTTGAATTGTATCTGAAATTTTTTCGATGTGCGTAAAAAAGCTTTTCTTGAGCCACTGAAATCATGGTTCTCACCCATGCCGTCAAGCTGATTATAGTATGCTTTGAAAATCTTATCATAGTATGCTTTCATTCGTTCAAGACAACGTTCTTCTTCGGTCATTGCTATGTGCTGTGGCTGTTCCGTAGCCGACCAAAACTCCTCACCGACAAAATCTCTTATTTCGTCAATGGTGTAAAGAAGCATTGTTTTTTTATCAAACTCAGGGTCATTGAGCTTTTCTTCTCCTTTTTTGATAAAATCATCAACTTCATTGCTCGGTCTGATAAGGCTCTCTATCTTCGCTTCATCAAGTTCGGGCAAGTTTTTATAATACTTATAATCTTTTACCATTGTTATACCTCCCATATGTTTTCTACACCTATATTATACCATACAGCAAGAAAACACGTCAACGGCAGAATAGCCAAACTTTCGCGCCAAATATTGTGCATTTTTGAATTGATTAAAACATTTATGAACTTGTTTTCAGGGAAAACTCTCGAGAAAAAAAGCACTGAGATATATTATCCTCAGTGCTTTTATTATGTAAATCACATTTGTTTTGCATCAAAATATCTATTTTCAACTGTCGAATCAATAACCTTTACTCTTTGAACATTCAGCCAACCTTTAAAATGGTTTTTCAGCTTTTCTTGTAATGCACTCATTATCATTTTTTTATTTCTCGTTTTCATATTAAAATCACCCTCAAGATACAGGATGACCGATATTTCACAATTTGGCATTACAACACAATTGAACGATCTAACAAATTCTGACGAAATACACTTAGGCTTATTAAACTCGTCAAAAGTTTGTGATGCAGTCAAACACGCCAAAGTGCAATTCACTTTTTGAGATACCTCGACATCAAAGCTATTCTCATTTCCTGCGTGTATTCGGTATTCATTTTCTTTTTCATGACCCATGCAGTTCTTCACTTCAACGAAAACTATTTCCTTATCTGAAAAAGCAATAAAATCTACGCCTTTACCTTCTTTTATTCCATTAGTATATTTTTTATAGTATTCTGTTTCATCAAATTTAAAAGCTGTAAATTTATCTTTAAAGCAAAAATCAATGTTACTCTCTATCATCCCATCATGTCCTGCTCTCTATCGTAAAGACAATCAAATTCGTCCATAATGGCATTATGTTCAATATCGTCAAGGGTATTTCCCGACTCATATCTGACATTGCCTTCGTCATTTCTATACAATGAAATAAATTTTATCTTTGCTTTTTTATTATCATTTGAATACGATGAAATCAGGTTAAAAGCTTGTTGAACAAAATAGCTATGCGTAGTTATAAATACCTGAACGCCCATTTTGGCTAGCTCAACTAAGGTATTAGCAATGTGATAAATCATTTTAGGATTCATATTTGTTTCAGGCTCATCCCAAAAAAGAATGGAGTTTTTATTCAAGCTGCCCGATAAAATAAGATATGTCAATGTTGAAAGTTTTCTATAACCCTCAGACACAAGTCCCATTTCAAATTCACCCTGACCTCTGACCTTAAGAAAAAAATGGTTATCCCGCTGTACAACGTTGCCATTCACTATCTCAGAAACATTTGAAAGAATGGTATTCTGTTCATCTGTGTTTTTTCCTTTTTTTAAAGGAAGCAACAAGAGCTTGCAAAGGTCATAGTACGTTTCTTCAAAATCAATATGATATCGCTCATAAAGAGAGGGAAATACTCCTGTTGATGAAATTATCTCCTTGGGAGGAATAAATATAGGAGTAAAATTATTTTTTCCTTTACTAACGTCAATATCAAGATGATTACTTTGACGAGAAGTGAAACTAAAATTTAAATAATTATCTTTATCAAATTTTATACCAACATTTGCCGCACCTACGCCTTGGTGACGATAAGCTAATCTACCAATAGATGATTTGTCAGGGCGAAAAACTCCAACCATCTTTTCAAGAAGGATTTTTTCAAGTTCTTCTTTATTAGCATGATCATCAGCAATAAGTTTACTTGACGAATACAACACTTTTATCAATGCTGTTTTTCCAGTACTATTTTCGCCAAAAATAACGTTTATTCCTGATGAGAAATCTATATTGATTTTATCAAAAAGCATAAATTTTTCTGCAGCTATACTATATATTTTCATATGTTTCACTCCATTTGTAAAACTGTATACAATTGCATTATTGCCAAAAACTACAAATTTATACTTGCATTTTTCGTTTTTATAACTCGATTATATCATATTATAAAAACGTTTGTCAATACAATAAATAAATTTTGCATTTAAAAATAGCGTTGTACGATTTTGTCCACGGACAAAATCACAGTGATCTCGAACTATTATTTGTCATGTCAAGCGCATCGTCTTTTCCAATTTCTTCTCTAACATAATCAGGGACGCTCACCAGTTCATCAAATTCAAGATTACCCAAAATCATATACATTTTGTCTTTACTTTCTCCAAAATATACTCCGCTGTCAAATTCGCTGTTATTATTATACCGCTTCACCAACTTCATTTTTTCGAGGTCAACAAAAACATTAATCGGAAATTCAAGTATCTCATCGGTAGTGTAGGCAATCGGTATATGAGAAAGGTCAGAAAAATCTGCGTCATTTTCAAATTCGATTACTGTAAATTCATTGATAAGTTCTTTGGCAATGCTGACCATATCCGCCCTTCTTTTCATTGTTTCAATCTCAGATTGTGATAAATCATTCTTTACGGAATCAATTTCATTTTCAGTAAATACAGCGTATTTCAGAATTTCGTCCTTAAAGATATCTTTTTTCGCACAATACAAAAGAGCCTGATTAATACTATCAAACCCGACCTGTTCGCAGCAGGCAAGTTCTTCTTTAAGCATTGTAAATCGAGTCTTACGCTCGATATCGATCGGTGTAAAATCAAGAATATCCTGCTGTTCACTGTATCTTTTTTTTACTTCCCACTCACAGGTATCAAGGTAGGCATTTTTCAAATTCTCCTTACCGATATTATCTGAAAAAGAAGAATAAACAAATGGAAACTCTGCGGCTTTTACACCATAATGCTTAAAATAGTCGATGATATCATTATTTGAAACGCTTTGCGTTAAACGTCCTGCGATATACTCGTCATCGTCCTTGATAGTACAACACTCATAGTTATCATCAACGCCAAGCCTTTTGACATATACTTCATCACTTTCTTCCGTATAGCCATTAAAGTCCATTGTTCTTTTATGTTCAAGAAAGCAATCATCAGTTATCCAAACTCTGTGAGTTGAATATGAGTAATAGAGAAACTTAAACTCGTGAGAATACTCATTTTTAACAAAGTCCTTGTTTTCTTCAAAGAAATCTTCAAAGGACTGTCCCGAAGTCTGAAATTGCTTTATAACGTAAAAACTATGTAATGTATTATGAACGTCCTGTTCTGTCATATCTATTCTCCTTCTTCTGTCTTTTTTAGTCTTTGTGTCCCCCATACGCAGATCAACAATGAGGTGACAACTGAGAAAATCACAAAAATTACTCGCTTATAAAAAAACTCCCATGGTCCTGAATATGGCATACCATAGCATAATATAACTATTGCCGATACAAAATTAGCTAAGAGCGAAAGAACATATACAGGAAGCATTTGCTTTACAGCACGTTTCATTAAAGCGACCTCCCTGACTTACTTGTGAGGTCAAGGACTTCATCTTGCTCTTCCTCTTCATTATCTAAAAAAGAAGATAGCTGATTAAAGTCCATGTTTTCGTCAAGACTTTTTTCTTCGGGATAATCTATTTCTATGCTTTCCTTGGTAGTGCGATTTTCTGAATCATCTTCAAAGTTTTCACACATCATTTTCTGAGTTATTTTGTTCAATTCATCATATACTTGTTCTAACTCAATCTTGTTATTCCTCAGATTGGCTGATGAGATTTCTCTTTTCTTAACTTCAGAATGTCTAAAAACTTTATTCCAAAGATTAGGCTTTATATCTTTTAAATTTTCCATGTCAGCCTCAGCAGAGCTAATTCTGCCTTTGATTTCATCAATCTTGCTTACAACCCTAACACTTGACTCGTAATCTTCAGTGTCGATAAATTTTAAGGTTAAATCAACTTTTTTCGCTATTTCAGGTGGTAAATTGACCGCCTGAATACCTTCATACCTTTTTGGTGGCTCTTCACCAATAAGCCGATACAATTCATCACACGCTTCCGCCTTGAAGTAAATGGACTCGTGTAATGAGGGAACGTCCACGGAAGGTTTCTCTACTTTATAAAAAACACAATCCCAAATAACTTTGTGATTTGCATCTGCATCCGTAGTTATTCTAGGTTCATCAAAATCCGCTTTTATTCCATTCATATGTATGGAAATAGGTATATCTTCAGTTTTCAAATACTGAATACCATTAGTATGTGAAAGATATGGTAAAACGCTGTTATATGTTTCTTCAATATGCTTAGAATAACAATCATTACACTCTATGCAAGCCGCAACTTTATCGTCAATAGTTTTTAACTCTTTTAGATTGCCGTGATTTTTGTAATATTCACTCTTGGCAGAGTAAAGCTTTATTGCCGCTGACAACTTTTCTCTCTTTTTTGACATTTCTTTAATTTCAAACAGACTATCAGCGATTCGCTTTGGCTCATCAACCACAGGATCGTGTCGCTTTGCAAGATATTTTACATCATCTTTTGACATCAAACCTTTTTCGTAGTCCTGCTTAATGCTCTCTGCACTATCATAAATCTCATTAATAACATTTTTTCTCCGTTTTTCGTCTATCAAACCTAGCTCGACACACTTTACAGCTGCCTCTCCGACACTTGCATAGCCCATTTCCTGAGCATTATCAAGATTTTCTCTCAAATAAGACTCAAATGTTCCAACTGTAACATCAAGCCCACCATAAGGGGAGATTTCGTCATATGCGCTCAATTCAGCTAACGCTTCTTCTGCCTCTCGAATACAACTTTTGAGATATGCTTCTTTAATGTATTTCTCGCCAAGCAAATCGGAAAATGTTGAAAGTATAAAAGGACTTTCGGAAGGTTTTAAATCTTCAAGAAGATAGTTTTCTATGGTGTTCGTTTCGACAGGCAATTTCAGACTCTTTTCCCAACTCATCTTGTCTATCGTGTTATCTGGATCATAAACCTTAACTAAAACGATGTCTTCAGTTTTGGCAGTTCTATCACCAAAAGTATCAGAGCCAAATCTACGTTCTATGTAGATTTTTTCAGACAGCCAATGACGTTCAATATGTTTGCTATAATATGGCGTATCCATATCGTCCGTATAGGCTGTCATTACTAAGTCTTGATTTTCTTCAAAAAACTCGTGAAATGATTTTCCCGACGCCTGAAATTGCTTTATAATATCCTGTTCTCTCATATCTATTTTTCTCTTTCTATCTTTATCTTCCTAAACCTCTGTTCTGACCTGTCATATCAAGAGCTTCATCTTGCTCTTGATTATCTAAAAAGCCTGAGAAATTTCTTGCGTTTTCCCTGATAAGCCTATCTTCAACAAGCTTATCATAAACAATGTTATCTAGTTCTGAAATCTCAACCCCATTCTTTCTATCTTCATCTATTCCTTCAATAAAGTAAACTTTGGCTTCAGTTCTCATTGTTTTTATTATTTCATCAATGTACTCACCAGTTTTGTTTTTGGGGGCTTTTAAACAATCTTGTTTTATTTTATCGTAATCTCTCTCAGTTATTAACGTTGTATAAAGCATATACTCAAGCCTTGAAATTGCAGGCTCATTTGTATCATTCCAATCCATTGCCATTTCAGCGCTTTCAATATACTGCTCTTTATCGGCTGCACTCATATTTTGAGCGTAATGAGATACAAGTTTGTTTGCATAGTTTTTATCAGCGTTATCCAACACATCTTCTATAGCCATGTTGTAGTCCTCAAGGTGATCGTCCATTTTCTCGTAACGATAAATTACATCGTTAATAAAAGTGGTACTTTTTTTTAGAAAATCATTTGAAATGTCAATGTTGCCGATTTTCAGACTATCCATTTCGTCCAAAGCGTTGAGTATATCCTGCCGTCTATCGTCATTCTCTTTAATATAGTATGCCTGAGATATTTCCGCAGGCGTTAGCTCAATGCCAACTCGCTTGCCGTCAATGACACGTTCGATAACCATTGTATCAGTGTTAATCTTATCGTAGACAAACAAGGTAGCATAGCAGTCGCCCAAACTGTTGTGTGCAGTTTCAGCTCTCTGTGACCAGTCATAGCCGTAGTACTCTGCGGCTCTAGTCAGCTTCTGCCACTTGTAGCTGCCACGGGCACTATTCCATTCACCATATATCTTGGCGAAGTCCTCCATAACATCGACCGTTTCTAAATCGTCAGGAACTATCGCACCATTTGCTTTAAGAAAACCAATGTCAAACTGCGTGTTGTACCCGATTATAGTATCAGAATTTTCAATAATAGCATTTATCTCTGATATTTTTTCAGAAATAGCAGGGCGATCAGCGACCATTTCAGGACTTATGCCGTTTACCTGTTCAGCTTCTTTCCATTCGGTACGGTGCTGCGGCTTGAAATATTCATCGAATAATACATTTCCGTCAGTATCTATGATAGATACTTGCAACAGCTCGTCCCCGTCATATGGGTGAAAGCCAGTTGTTTCTGTGTCAATAATGATATATTTGTTTTTCATAATTATTTATCCTCCTCTATCCAATGCAATTTCTCTTTGTAGATTTTCAAAATAGCTTGACATTTTTCAAGGCTATCCTTTGGAAGTTCAAAGTTATCACTTTCAGTTATCATTTCATTTACATTTACTTCTCTTCGATATTCTGGTTGAATTAAAATGTTGCTCCATGAAAATAGCCAATAATAACTATAATTTTTACTGTACAAAATAAGATCTGCTTTATTAAATATTTCAGCAATTTGTTTAGCCATCTCAGATATTTGTGGCGCATTAGCAACCATTTCTGGCGTTATTCCGTTTTCCTTTTCAGTTTCTGTCCACTCTTTGTGTTTTTTGGGTTTAAAATAGCTGTTAAAAAGAATATTCCCTTTGAAGTTGATGATTGATAGTTGTAATAATTCATCTTCATATTCATATCCCGTTGCTTCAAAGTTCATAGCAATAGCTGTTGACGGATCGTTATCAAGAGCATTTATAACAATGCTCAATTCTTCAATTTTTTTCTTGTAAGGCTCAACAGCACACCACTTTGCCTCTTCAAGTTCTCTTTCACGTTCTTCCTGCTCACGTTCTAGCCTAGCCTTACGATATGCCCTTGCCTGTTCTCTGCGTCTTTCTTTTTCGGGCTGAAAAAAAGCCTGCAACTCACTCTCTGTTGCAGGTCTGACTTCATTAGGTTGGTAATACTTACATGGCTGTTTGCTTTGTTTGCTCGGCAAAAGCTCTATGCCTTCTACATTTTCTGCTACAAGAAAGCCCTCAAGCGCCCACTGACGTTCAGTCTTGTAGCTGTCATATTCTCTGTGATAGTGTTTTACTTTCATATCATTACCTCCATTTCATTACTTACATAAAAATCTCGAATCTCATCTTGATTGCTTCAAAGTAGTACGGTGCATACGTGCAGTGGAAAATTCTGTCGGGCGCATAGTATTTGCTTGGTACATATTCTTTTTCTCCATTTTTGTCGATATAAGTTTCAGGTGGATCTGAGTCATAAACAGTGCCGTTCCACAGGTTAAAGGCAAGGCGTGTTGTTTTCAAGCTCGTATGAGTCTGAAAAGGCTTGCTCAAGCCCTCGAAAATAATCACATCTTTTTTAACGTCATACAGTGCGCCAATATGATAACGCAAAACAGCGTCCATCGTGAGGAGATACGCAAGTGACAAGTGATAGCCGTCAAGATAGGGCATTTTTTTGCACAACTTATTAAACAGTTCCTCGTGTTCGTCATCATAAAAAATCATTTTTCTTTTTTACCTTTCTTAACAAAAAAGGACACCTGAAACTCAAGTGTCCTTACGTTTGTATTCGATTTTTGTCCACGGACAAAATTACTTTGCAGCTTTGAACTTGTTATATGCTTCCTCGTTAAGTTCTGCAAGCTCTAAAGCTTCTGATAGCTTAAAACCTTTTGCTAAAAGATTGTCGATTATTTTAACCTGCATTTCAATATTAGCTTGATTTTGTTCCAATTTCTCTGAATTTTCTACAGATACATTCGTACTATGTTCTTTTTCCTCATTTATATTGCTTTTTATCATCTCCATCGTAATATCTTTGCCGTCATTGTATTTATCAATCCAATATCCTTTTATTTCACAAATAAGAGCGGCAATTATATTGCTTATTAGGAATGGTAAGAATGCGTAATTTAATGCTGCCTGCACTATTCCTTTTGGTGTGTAGCCAATCGATATCAAAAAATCGGAAGAATCATATTTTTGAAACAGGCTATCAGGTAGAACATCAAAAATAGCGTCCTTAATGTATATCATCAATCCAATCGCAGTAGATAATATAATATTTGCTAATGTAGCAACTTTGTTGTTAGCCATGCAACTGACAATTGACCATGAAATGGTTATTGCTAATACTATCAATACATATTGTATGATGAAATCATATGAATTATTTCCTAAATGTGCAATTTTGTTAAAGACATCAAAAAGTACGGCTACCGATATAAGCTCTAAAAAGACACTATCTAATAAAAATGAACGTAATGATGTCGTCATTTTATTTAGTGACCTTATAAAATCAATCAGAAAAAAACATATTGATATTATTACTAGCATTGCTTCAGAAAATCCATTCCGAATAATTAAAGTTAATATAATGTTAAAAAACATCAAAAACCATGCTGTGCTATACATTCGTTCAATCAAGTATCTGTTTTGGTATAAAAAACGTCGAAACTTTAGCCTGCAATTAAACAAGAATTTAAATAAACTCACGTGTCCACTTCCAACATAGAATTATTAGAAGAATGATTGTTGCACATACAAAAATTACTTTCCATTTTTGCGACAATGGACTGTAATATTTTTCACGAATTATAATATATATTGCCATTAGCCAAATAACTATCAATCGTGGAAAAAGTAAACGTGTCGATTCTGTTGACATTATATACACCGTCAATAAGCAGAGTATATCATATAACGATACCATTAACTCATTCTTTTTGTTCTTATTTTTCACTGTGTATAAAATTCCAACTAAGAATATTATTATGAATATAATACAACCAATCATTCCTCATTCTCCCATTTTATCATTTAAAGTGACTTTTGTCAACAAAAAAGGACACCTGAAACTTCAAGTGTCCTTACGTTTGTATTCGATTTTTGTCCACGGACAAAATTACTTCTCAGCTTCGCCCTCGTCATAAAAGCCCTGACTTAAATTGCACATATCATCGACCTCAGTTTCTGAACTACGCTATAGTCAGCATTACGCATTCCAATACATATCCATGTATTTCTTGCCGTCCTCATGTGATATGTGCAGCTTATCAACTACCATATCAAGTGTTTTTTCATAACTTGCGCCAAGTTCTTTGGCGGCATTTATTAAGCCCTTGGCTTCGCCCTCAGCTCTGCCTTCAATTATGCCCTCAGCTCTGCCCTCAGCTTTGCCGTCATCATAAAAGCCCTGACTTAAATTGCACATATCATCGACCTCCTTCAGTCTGTTTTTAAACTTGACTCCATAATTCTTTTCGAGAATATCCATTGCTTTTTCCACTGATACTCTTCTCATATTCGTAAGCAGGTTAAGCATTTCTATCAATCCGCTGTAATTCTTATCTGACTTTCCCAGATTTATCATTACAAGGGACATCATATCGTATTTTTTATTGTCTACAGCACCATTTCCAACTATAGCAGTCGGCTGAAAACTGTATTCTGTGATAGTGTTCTCCAATGCTTTTGGAGCGTGGGTGCATATCCAAATGGAATACACCTTTTTCATATCATCAAAATTTGAATTTGCAAACTCAACGTTGTACTGTGATGAAATAAGGCGGCTAAGATAGTATATACCTCGTTTCTCCAGTGTATACCCATTGTGGTATTTGTTCTGTGACTCGAGATTGACTATCAGCTCGGCTTGCTCGTTGCTGTTCGGAAGCTTGACCTTGTACTTGATGTCAAAGCTACGTATGCCGTCATTTTCCGAAACGGACTCACTGCCTGCTGCGTCTATCAGCTCAGGGCTGTCATCAACAGGAACGTTGCCAATCTCAGGCTCACCATCAAGGCAAGCGATTATCTCGTCAAGGGTACAGTCTTTGAACTCTCTTACTGCGTACTTGAGAATGTTTGCAAATACATCTTTTCTTGAAAGCAACTGTTTCGCCTTTGCGTCATATAGCTTGGCTTTTTCGGATTTTAACATAAGCGTCCTTTCTGTGATACATTTGTTTTCATCTTTATTTTATCAGATTTTTATGATAAAGTCAATAAAAAAGGGCATTTTTCATTGACTGTGCATTAAAAAAACACTCATTAAACACCTTTATTTTGTCCACGGACAAAAAACTATCACAATGACATTCCGCTATTTATTGTCATGCTCAGTCCGTTATTTTCAGACCTCTCCTTTACCATTTCTGCAAAGCCATTAAGCACTATAGCATGGCTATGACACAGTGGCAGAATTTTGAACTGCTCAAAATCTATATCATTGTTTTGCAGAAAATCATTAGCCCACTCGACAACATCGCTGTGATATCTCATATCACGTCCGACCTGATTATGTTGCTTGACTACAAGTGCCATTGTGCAGGCAATATCAAATGCCGTGTTATTCTCTATCAGCTCATCATATGCACTGTCAAGGTCATAATGATAGCCGTCTGCATTTCTTGCAATACAACTGTCGATATCTTGTGATATCGACATTACTCTGTTCTTATCCTCAAAGTTGAAATACATTTGCCGAAGCTCCTTTGTAACATTTATCGCTTTTTCCTGTGTTATAAAATCGTATTTGAAACGCCAATCTATTGTGTAGTTGTCTATGAGAGGCTTAGCCACCGCAGAGTAAACGCCAGTGTTAGCCGATACAATGCAGGCGGCATTATCTGAAAAAGATAGGATTTCAAAAAGTTCTCCGCTATAACCTTGATACAACTCAGCGACTTTCATCGTCTTATCCTTGAATATATCGTAGGAATTGACTTTCCGTCAGCATCAGTGACATATTCAACGTTAGAGAACGAACAAGTATATCCAAGGTCATGCGCCCATGCAAGCACTTCTTTTTGCTTGTGAATAAAACATCTCACTCTGCCAAGCTCATTTGGATCAGGCTTAAAACTGTCCTCATTCATCATTTCTGTCACCTTTTCAGCCGTATAGCGTCCAACATAAGGCAACTTCTTATATGGTCTGAAAGATATTTCATCATTGATAAGACCAATATAGCCGACCTCAAACACCATTTCTTCCTCATATGGATACCTTGCATAGACAACAGGCTCTAAAGGTCCACGAAAAACAAACGTCATAGAGCCACTGTGATGTTCATCGTCCTTGAAGTATGCGGCTCTGTAGCCCTCTATTCTTGACTTGTTTTTGAACTTAGAAAGTTCAAAATCTATTGCTCCGAGATGATGTTCAGCCATTGTTCTCAACTTCCTTTCTGCTATCTTCACTCTTGACCGCAGGAGCGACTGTTTTCTTCAGCGTAAAGCTTTCCTGAGCAAACAGCTCTCGTACAGCTCTAGGGACATATTTTCTGTACATGACCTCAACAGCTTCGTTGATTTCTTTTGCGAGCTGTTCGTCAAAGTCTGCACTGTCCATGCCCTTTTCCGCCATGTAGTGCCTTATCAGCGTTATCTTTGTTTTGTCGATATTGTCTGCAAAATTAAATTCGTTCTTCATGATTTTAATCTCCCTTATTCAGATTTCAGATTGTCCATGGACAATTCTGTGAGTTTTATAAGTTCATCGGCTACCTGACGCCATGTCAGTTCCAGTCTTGTTGCGCCATTGGCATTGAGTATACGATTGGTGAATTTAATCAGCATTGTATCTCCGCAGAAGATGGTGTACTCTCCGTCAGGCGTTCCATAAGACGTATTAATGCAATGATTTCTCAACTGTGTAGCAATGTCAAATGCCGATATATTTCTTTCAAGCATACGTCTGATATCATACTTTCTCGATATTCTTATCACAGCCGTATCGACCTCAACTTGCATTGATTTGCCGTCCCATCTAACAGGCTTAGTGGCTTCGTTACCGCCCTCCTGCTGTTCGGTCATATGCTGTTTCAACAGCCTATATACAAGCTCGTCCAACTCTTGCTCACTCATTCCCTGAATGAGCAATGGTTCAACGCTGTATATCGTGTTGTAAACAGGACTTTTATAGACCTTTTTAATCTTTGGCGGATTAAGAGCCTTGTCGATATCATCAACTGTAAAGTCTTTGTTTTGGTCCGCAAGCTCAATGACCTGTTTTGCCGCCTTTGGTGTCAAAGCTTTTTCTACCTTTTTTAGATAGTCAAACAGCACCTTCTGCTGTTCATCATTCAAAGCGTCTATTATCTCGACTGCGTGTATCGACAGCATACCTGTATCGACCAACGGCTTAAGCTCGTCAATAAGATTATTGATATGGATACACCGATATAACGTTTTTGGTGAAATTCCAAAAAACGTTGACATTTCCGTTACAGACATATCCTCACCGAAACGTTGTCTGTATCCATTGAACATATTACATATTTCTGTAGGATTCTCACCTTTACGCTGTATATTTGCATGACAAACAGCCTTGAATGCTTCTTTGTCATTAAAATCACAAACACGGCAAAGGATAGTTTTCTTTTCAAGTTTCTGGAGTGCAATGTATCTCTTATGACCTGAAAGCAACTCGTACTTGCCACTGTCAAGCTCTCTGACAGTGGCAGGCGTAAGCTGTCCCATGCTCTTGATAGACTCTGTAAGCCTGTTCAGCTCTTCTTCGTCAATGTTAAAAGGCTGTGCAACATTATTGTCGCTATAAAAATCTATATCCGTGAGCGGTATCTCCGCATTATCTTTGATTATTCTGCTTTCCTCGATAACAGTATCTTCTGTCGGAGCTTTGGTGCGGCTCTGAGATGTTGCTAATATCTTATCAAATTTCATATGCTCACGCCCTTTCCTCAATTTCTGTTGCAAGTTCCTTGTACTGTGCTGACACCCTGTTACGCTGTGCCGAACTCAGCACCACAGCTTTTTCTTTCATCGGTGACTCAGCTACAGCCGACATTTGCTCTATGTATGTTTTGAATACCAACTCACCGTAGGTATTGTCGATCATTTCTTTTGTATTTTTGCAGATATTAGTTCTGCTATACATCGTAGTCACTATTCCAAGAATGCTAAGGCTGTCATTCAGTTCTTCCTGAATTTCCTTTACCTGAAGTATCAAATTTGGCAAAGCGCCAAAAGACATAGGCGAAGCCTGACAAGGAATAAGCACATGGTCTGCGGCAGTCAGAGCATTGTCAAGCATGACATTAAGACTTGCAAGACAATCGATTATAACGTAGTCATATTTCTCTATAATTTCCTTGCCCTTTGCAAACGCTCTTTTCAGCACTGTTTCCTTAGACCTTACCGAAATGAGGTCTTTCTCGAGCTTGTTCATAGAATTAAGTTCTGAGGGTATGAAGTCAATTTTGTTGACTTCATTGTGTACGATATACTCAGAGATATTGCAATCACGCTTGTTGATGACGTTATACATCAGCCCTGCAATATTCTTTTCAGCCGCATAGCAGCCAAAGAACTGTGACAGTGACTCCTGTGGGTCAAAGTCGATAAGCAGGACCTTGCGCCCCCTGATAGCAAGTGCAACACCTGTGTTAATGGCTGTGGTAGTCTTTGCAACTCCACCCTTCTGATTAGCTACTGCGATAATTTTTGTGTTCTTCATGAAACATCGTCCTTTCAGATATCTTGTGTTCTTCAATAATCTAAAAAAGCATAGAAAAGGCAGATGAAGAACACTAAACCTGCCTGTCAGGGAGCTACCCTGTTCTATGCCATGATGATGAAAACATCATCAAAATCATCACCGACAAGCTGTTAGTGACAATTTTCATGTTGCTTTTTTCATCGATCCGCTACTTATATACTTAAAATACTTTAATTACTTTAATTACTTATATATACTTAGGGAGGTCGCAAATGGCGTATCTACGCTGTTTCAAGCGTTTAAAAACCACTTTTTCCTAACCAAAAGCCACCTTTTCCTAACCAAAAGCCACTTTTTCCTAACGAAAAACCACCTTTTCCTAACCAATCGACCACTTTTCCCTAACTTTCAACACACCTTCATGTTTTAGAACCACTTTTTCCTAACTTTAAAAACCACCTCGTTAGGAAAAGGTGGTTTTTAAATCGGGGCGTCAGGTTCATCCCAACTTTCATTCCATTCTGTGCTTGTTTTGATGATATTATAGTAATCATCACACGGCAGAAAACATTCGCTTTTGCCGAGAAGAATGAAAGAAACGCCCTCAACTGCTCTGCCGTTCTTGTTATACTTGGCTGTCAACGTGAACTCTGACGTATCCGAATTGTTAATTTCAAAAATCGCTTTGCCAATGCACTTCTCCTTGAATTGGCTGAATTTTAAAAGCTTATCCTCACAGCCCATAAGCTGTCTGAGCCGTTCAATAGAATACTCAAACTTGTGCCTATTTCTTGAAAAGAAACTTGCCTTGAAGTCGGAGAGCAAAATCTCATAGAGCCTGATAGCATATACAGATTTGAAATTCAGGATACTGCCTATCTCGTATTGCGTATAAAAGCCTTTTTGTTGCAAAACAAAAGGCTTAACATCATCGTTAAGCCTGATAGTAAGTATTCCATTGTTGCATGAGCAGGAAGAAATGAGATTGATTTTAAGCCAGTTTTCACGATGTTCCTTGCCACCTATGTTTATCTTGATAAACGCCTGCATAAGCTTATCCGTAAGCTCATTGATATCACCATACATGGACTTAGGTTTCATTCCAAGATACTCCGCAAGGTCCGTTATCTTACAAGTGTATGTTTCCAGACCCTTGTCTGAGGGCTTTATCTGCGAAATGAGCAAACGAAAAATCTTATGCTGCCACAGTGTCAACACATCCTGCTTGCCCTTGACCATGCTGTTTGACATGACTATTTTGAAGTCTTTATTCAAAACTAACGCATTCCCCATGATTCTCTCTCCCCTTTTTTTGCCGATTATTTCCTCAAAAGACTTGAGTGTTCAAGTCCCGTTTGCCGCACCAAGTTAGAAAGCTTGCAAATCCTTTATTTACGAGGGTTTGCGAGTTTTTTGTTTTATGTAGATTTTGCGTTTGGGTGTTGTTTGGGTGTTACTGTGATAAAAATTTAAGGAGCAGGCTTAAGAGCTTGCTCTTTTTTAGTTGGTCGGTTATTCCGCCTTACATTTCCTCTCCCACGTGAGGATATCCGCCACAGCTCCGAGAGCTTGTGCCTCTCTGTCTTGAAAGGCGGTGGCGTATATGTCAAGGGTGGTGCTTGCCTGCGAGTGTCCGAGAACGCTTTGAACTGTCTTGACGTCAACGCCCGAGCTTATGAGCAAGCTTGCATTTAAGTGTCTGAACGAATGAAGATTGACCTTTGGCAAGCCGTATTGCTCACAGGTCTTTGTCAGCCAAGTGAACGGCGTTGCTCCGTGCATTTGGTGTCCGTCCCAAGTGGTGAAAAGCCTGCTCGTGCTGTGCCATTTGTCACCAAGCTTTAAACGCTGTGAAAGCTGTTCGTTTCTTAGCTGCTTTATTGTAAATATCACGCCGCTGGGCAGGGTCAAGGCTCTTACAGACTTGCGGCTCTTTGGCTCTGTGTCATAATAGCCACGCTCTTTTGAATAGTGAACAGTTCTGCGGATATGCACAACGCCCGTGTCAAAGTCTATATCCTCCCACTCAAGTCCGAGTATCTCACCCCTGCGAAAGCCGCCGAATATAGCGAGCTGAAAGAAAGCCCTGTATTTTATAGGCGTATCGTCACGATCGAGTATATCAAGAAAGCGTTTAGCCTCGTCTATGGTGAACATTTTATGCTCTGCCTGCGGTATCTTTGGGAGTGCGGCATTTTTGCAAGGGTTTTCCTTGATAGCCTTTATATGCACGGCATAGTCAAACACACTCGACACGAAAGAAACATAATTCTTTATAGTCTTTGGAGAAAGCATTTTATCGTCTGTACGCTTATCAAAGAGCTTTTGACAAGGCTCTCCCAATGCTGCGGATATCTTTTCGGCGTTCTCCCACCTTATAAGCTTGCTCTCTGCGGCTGATTTAATGGTTTGTGAGCTTACGCCTGCTTGCTCTGCAAGGCTTTTCTGTGTCATATCCTTGTGGCTGAGAATGGCTTTTAAATCGCCTTTGAAAGCTGCATTTGCGGTCTTTTCAACGTGCTGCTTGCCAAGCCAAGCTATAAAGCCGTCTATCTCTCGTGGGGTTATGCGGTCTATACGCAAGTGACCGAGCTTTTCATACACTCGTGGGGTGTATTCTCTGCACCGCTCAACGCCTGAGGGCTTTAAAGTACGCTCTGCATAGTTTTCAAACCACGTTTCACAAAAGTTCTCGAATTTCTCAGCGTTGACAGTTTGACCGCTCCTGCATTTCTCCTCAAAGTCAAAAGCCGCTTTGTTCAGAGCCTTTTCTATTTGCTTTTCGGTCATATTAGGTCTTGAGGGTCGCCACGTTATTGACTGTGATTTCTGCTTTGTGCCGTCCGCCGAATAGCCACAGAACACTCTTATTCTATATGAGCCGTTTGCACGCTTTTCTATCTGTGCCATTGTATCAAGTCCTTTCTATGGATCAGTCTTTGCTATTTGTCTTGTTTTAAATAATTTTCAACATACCTTTCATTAACAAACAGGCTGATATTATTTTTGCGAGATTGAGGACTACTAAAGCTTGTGGTAAGTGTGCCAGCACTCGCGCTGCCTTTATCATTTTGTTCCTCAATAATTTGCATAACGGCTGTATCAGCCTCGACTGCCTCATCATAATTCAAAAAATTGTCAAACATAAATGAATATTCAGAATAGTCATTTACTACTTTGTCCACACAAGTTATGAATAGATCTTCTGTGAGAGTACCTGCTCTATATACCTTGAGCAGGTCTATTATTTTTCTTATAAAAACAGATAGAGGCTTTTGTGTAATATGAATGTATACATCATCATCAGGCGAAAAAACTTCGTCATCGCTAATTGTGCTCATTTCCGTTATTACTCTTACAAGGCTGTACAAGTATTCCTTAGCCGTGAACTCTGTTGAATACCCTTTTTGGAGCTCACTCTCGTCTATACCGCACAACCAATCAAGGGAAACGTCAAGAGCCTGTGCAAAGCTCATAGCAAGGTCTAGAGATGCCTTTTTTATACTGCCTATACTTTCATAGCTTGATATTGTGGCGGCTGTTGTATGGGCTTTTTGGGCGAGCTGAGCTTGTGTTAATCCAGCTTTTAACCTTGCCTCTTTCAATCTTTTTGCAAAAGTTGTTAAATCACTCATTTATAACACTCCTTATATTGTTGTTGTTGCTTTTATAATACCACAGACAACTTGATTTGTCAAGTGCAAATCATATAAAAATTAAGAATACTATAAATTAATATATAATACTTGACTTTATACAGACTATTTGATATAATGATGTTATAGCAACAGCAAAAAGCGAGGTGAAACACATTGACAGGAGCAGAGGTAAAACAGCTCATAGTGTCGGCAGGCTTGAAATGCTGGCAAGTTGCCGAGCTGTGGGGTGTGAATGACAGCAATTTCTCACGCCGCCTTAGAAAGCCGTTTAATGAAAGCGAGGTTGAGAGGCTCAAGGCTATTATTGACAAGCTTTCAGCACAAAAAGAAACCGTCTGAACGCTACCAACATTCAGACGGCAAAGCAGGCTTTAATGCCCGCATATGAAAACACACACGTTTCCGCTCCTATTATACCACATTCGAGGGCGGAAATGCAAGTCTTGAATGTGGCAGATAGGAGAATATTTTGAATAAACAGAACACAAGGGCATTGCCAAAAATGCTCACCATAAAGGAAACCGCACAGGCAACAGGGCTGCACGAATACTTTGTGAGACAGCTTGTCAAGCAAAATCGTGTTACATACGTCAAGGCAGGCTGCAAAACGCTCATAAACCTTGACAGGCTGGTTGAGTTTCTTAACGAGGGTGAGGGGGCAAGCATATGACAGCAGCCGAAAGGATATCAAACGCCCTTAGAAAAGGCAAGAGCAACGCTGTAAGCCTTGCGGATATGTGTATCATATCGGGGCTTGACAACCGCCACACAAGGCTTGTGATTGAGGATATGCGGCGTAAAGGTGCAGTGATATGCTCAAGTGAGTGCGGCTATTTTTATCCTGCTGACCGCTCAGAGCTTAGCCGATACGTCAAAAGGGAGCGTTCAAGAGCAAGCTCTATTTCTCAGACGTTACGCTCTGCGGAAAGACTTCTTGAGGAGTGGAAAGGACAAGAATAATGAGTGAAGAAAGCAAAATACCGCCTTACTTTTACTTTAATACAAAATATTGTGATTGGTTTCAAATGCTCAATAATGAACAAGCTGGAGCTGTAATAAAATATATCTGCTCATATGTAAAACAAGCAGAGCTGCCAACAATAGAAGATCAAGCAGCCGCAATGCTTATTGAATTTATAAAAACAGATATAGACCATTCTTTTCGCAAATATCATGCACAATGTGAAAACGGCAAAAAAGGCGGAGCTCCAAAAGGTAATAAAAACGCCGCTAAGAAAAAGGCAACAGAAGAGCCGCCAATAAACGAGCTTTTCGGGGATATAGCGTATAGGATTGCTGATGTCATTTTCTGGAACGCTCAAAAAGAAGATTTTGCGATTTCTGAGTATCTTAGCAAATCACAAATAGCAAGCATTGCAGCTTGTTACCACATACTTGATGTAGATGATATTTCCGATATATTTGACGGTACAATGAAAGAATTTATTATAAACAAAAGTGCACGGCAATTCTGCAACGAGCTTAAGCAATATGCAGCAGCGGAATTTGAGGAAGGTGATGAAACATTTACGGAAACCTTTGCACGTACCAAGCAAGCAGCGGACAAGTTATTGAAAATGTCACTTGATGAGATCAAACACTTTTATAGCAAATGTGATTTAGCTCTGGAAGCTACTGATATTTCAGAAACCCAAATCAAAGAACACTATGACTTTACCGAAGAAGAAATCAAGCAAATCTTATCCGCAAGGCGGCAACAAAACAACCCAAAAACAACCCAAAACAACCAAATATAATATATTATATTTCAATTAAAATAATTTAAAGTTAAGTAAAGTAAGAAACTAAACTTACTTTAATATAACTTAAATTATTATGCTTGTTACATTTCTTGAAATTGCTTTGCTTATCGCAATTTCAGAAAGTAACAGCATAACGTTTAACACGAACCGAGAGTAAAGCTCGAATAAAGCTCGAACAAAGCCGTAAATGTAAGAGAATGTGAGAGGGTGACACAATGACAAATGAACAGCTTGCGGAATTTATCAAGCAAGGCGGTGCGGACGATCTAAAGCCTGCTTTGTGGGATAGGGTAAAGCACTTGATGTTCAAGCTTGCAGGGCAATATTACAGCAGCTATGAGGAGCGTTTCACGTCTTGTGGGGCTGAACTTGCAGACTTTCGGCAAGAATGCTATCCTGCTTTTATAAAGGCTATTGAAGCGTACAGCCCCGAAAAGGGCTATGCTTTCACAAGCTATCTTGAATATCACATACGCAATGCAGGTGCGGAGCTGTTGGGCATACGCAACGCTGGCCGAGAGAATAACAAGCCTCTTGACAACTGCACAAGCCTTGATAAGCCCCTTGATACAGGCGACAGCAAAGAGCTTTGCTTAGCTGATATTATCCCCGACAGCAACTCGCAAGAGGGCTTTGAGCAGGCTTTACAGACCATTGCAGACGATCACACAAGAGCGGTCTTGCACAAGGCTCTTGACCGCTTAGACAAGCCCCTGCGTGATGTGATAGTGCTTTATTACTTTGAGGATATGACACAAGAGCAGATAGCAAAGCGTGAGGGCGTGAGCGGTGAGCGTATCAGACAACGCAAGGCAAAGGCTCTTAGAAAGCTCCGTTGTATGGCTGAACTGAGAATACTGTGGGAAGAACAGAACATTGAAAGCCGCCTGCATTTTGACAGCCGCACCAACACGAGGGCTTACTTCAAAGCTCAACAGCGTATCTCAGAGATAATAAAGCGTGGCTCATACCTCAGCTACGGACAGCGGCAGGCTATAATATATGACTGCGAGATAGAACAGCTTGCAGAGGACAATGCAGAGTATCAAGCAATGACGATCTTTGAGGAGCTTGTTTCGCAGCAATACGGGGCATATCACCCACTTTGAGGGGCAATTTCACGTTCACGTCTTCATTGCTTATATTTCTCGCATATTTGCAGAATGTGGCAAATCCTAGTTATTCCTAGAGTAAAAAAGGGCAAGCACGAGGCTTGTCCTTTGGCATTTATGCGGTCTGTGGTGGGTAAATAAGCTTTGAAAGCTCTGTCTTGCTCTGCTTTATTATGTCAAAGCAAGCTCTTAGGACGGCTTGAAACATATCCGTGCGTGAGGCATACACAACAGCCGCAATGCTCTCTTTCTTTGTGTCCTTGTTCTCGATAGCAGGGCACTCATCATCAATAAACTCAAGGTACACGTTAAGCAGGTTTTCAGCTTGCTCAAGGTTTATTACAAAGTCCTCAAGGTCAAGGGCCGATACGCTTTTGACGTTGTTTTGTGGTGTGGTCATTTTTGGTTACTCCTTTATGTTTTATATATTCGCCCTTTATTGCAGAATTCGGGTCAAAATGTTGGTGTGGTGTTTGGTCTATACCGCAAGCATAAGCCTTGCACCGAGCTTAAAGCCTGCTATGTTGGTATCTATGATGTTGAGGCGGTCAAGGTTGAGAGTTTCGCCTTTGTCCAGCAGAGGGGCTATAACATAGGCGACAGCTTTCGGCAGATAGCCAATTCGGTAAAAGCCCCTTGCACCCTCTGGGAACGCCCACAGGCTCACGGCGTTGCGGTCTGCGGCGTTGGTGCTTTCGTGCTTGAGTTTCAGCACAGCAGGCTTGCTCTCCATAGCCTTGAGAACGCTCTGACGGCGGTTGAATGAAGTCCCTGCTATCCTTACGGACAGCCTTTCGGCTTTAGCTATCACCCACGCCTTGAGCATTGCTGTGCGGCGGTTATAGCCCTTGCCTACGAGCTTGTTTGCTATTGTCATAAGTCTTGATTTTGTGGTTTTGGTCATTGTTTTCAGCTCCTTATTTGGTTTGTAAGGTTTTCGTGTTTCTTACTGTAATTATATTATATCACTAGAACTAGAGATAGTCAATATGCAAATGTCACAAATAATAGTGATTAGCGTTGTGAATTTTGTCACTTGAAATAGTGATGCAATTTTGATATAATAGATACTGGAAAGGCGGCGATACTTTATGCCAATAAAATATGACAAGCTAATTAATTTAATGAAACAAGCAGGCATAACAAGCTACACAGTAAAAAAAGATAAGATAATCGGGCAGGCAACGTACAAGAAAATTCTTGAGGGTGGGGATATCGACACACGAACAATAGCAAAATTATGTGAGCTGCTTAACTGCCAGCCTGGAGATATACTTGAATACGAGAAAGAGTAAGGGGTGACCTTTATGTATGATGAAAAGTCAAAAGAACGCACAATGCGTTATATGAAAGAAAAGCGTGATAAGCTTACGCTTAACTTGCCATTGGGCGACAAAGAACGATATAAGGCTTATGCAGAAAGTAAAGGCAAGAGCTTAACAAGTCTGATCGTGGAGCTTATCGAGGACGATATTTCAAAAGACAAAACCGAATAACAAAACAGCAGGCGTTATTATACTCCACATTACTAATGCTCATTAAATGATACTGCATAATATTGAACAAAAAGAAAAGCAAAGTTTGTGCATATTGCGAATGGCATTTTTACTCAATTTTGAGTATAATAACAGTAACAGAACCTCACGCACCTCTTAACAATGTGTCCCAGTGAGGGCTTTTTTTTAGGTGGTGATTATGGTATGAATACAAAAGAGCCTGAGTTATTTTGCAGACAGGTAAATAAGCTTATAGAGCACGGCTGTGAAATAACCGACTATGAGCAAGCCATAATGATACTTAACAAAATCAATTATTATAAATTATCAGCTTACTTTTTGCCGTTTAGAGATAATGACGGAAATTATAAGCAGGGCACAACGCTTTTGCAAGTTTATAAGATATATGAATTTGACAGAAAGCTAAGTGCGTTTCTTTATGGGATAATTCAAAAGATAGAGGTTTTTGTAAAAACACAGATAGCTTACTATCATTCAAACAAATATGGTGCTTTAGGTTATTTAGATCATTCCAACGTTGCCGATAAAATGATAGAAAAACATAAAAAGCTTATTGATAATTTCAACACTGAGGTAAAACGCAACAAAGAATTACCTTTCGTGAAACATCATATAGACAATTATGACGGCAAATTTCCGTTGTGGGTAGCTGTTGAATTATTTACTTTGGGCAATACATCACAGTTTTACTCGCAAATGAAAACAGCAGATAAAAAAGTTATAGCAAGGTCTATTTCGTACATAACACAAACAGAATGTACATATTCTCAGCTTGAAAGCTGTCTGCGGTGTCTTACCACACTTAGAAATAAATGTGCTCACTTTGGAAGAATTTATTATTCAAGGTTTAAATGGTTTCCGTCTTTGCCTTACGAGGAAGAATACAAGGCGTACGCTCGTGGACGCAATTTTATTTATCTTTACCCATATTTATACATTATGAAAGTGTTGTACCCGTCACCTGAAAGCTGGAACGGCGTTGTTACAGAGCTTGCCGCACTTATAGAAGAATATAGCAGCTATATTGATATAAACTGCATTGGCTTTCCCGATAATTGGGAAGAACAATTATCAAGAGAATAAATCAAGCAGGCGTTACACCCTCTCGACACTTTATCGACAGTTTAAAGGTGCAAAGCCTGCTATTATTTTGTATGTATGCTGTTAAAACGCTCTACAATGCCCCTAGCGTGTGCTGTATGGCGTTCTGCGTGTTTTGTGGTTAAGTTATGTTCTTGAAATTGCAACGGCTTATACGGCTTTCTGATAGATTTAGCGATGATTGCACTTCTAAGGGGCTTGTTTTACTGAACGTGTGTGCTTTAGCTCAAATATGAGCGATAGCAACCAGCTCAAAAATGAGCAAGTACAAAGTCTATTGATACTACTAATTTTTATCAATTTGCAACTAAAAGCAACTAATGTACAATTATTTATACTCATTTTTGGGTGTTATTTGGGTGTTATGAGCCGCAATAACACCCAAAATCAGACTTGACAATGCTAAACGATAATTCACGCAAAAGCCCTATTTACCGACGTTTGCGAGGATTTACAAAAAGCCGCTAAACGCACTTTTGAGTGTTCAAGTCCCGTTTGCCGCACCAAGTTAGAAAGCTTGCAAATCCTTTATTTACGAGGGTTTGCGAGTTTTTTGTTTTACAATAAAAACAGCTTCCGAACAGCCGCTGACAACTGCTCGGAAGCTAATGCTTTTACCTATCATATATCGCTTATCCCTGCACTATCTTTCTTCTTGCACATGATCCTATACCCCACTCTCCCGTAAATAAAACTCAGAACCCAGCCTGCCGGCATTGACAGCCATACTGCCGATACGCCTATGACCGATACTAGAGCGTAGGTGAAAATAATTCGGAACGTGAGATTTATTATGCTTCCGGATAAAAACAGCTTCAAACACCCAAGTCCCCTTAACATTCCGTTGAAGCTTGAATTTATTCCCATTATTATATAACAAAACGCAAGGTCTGTCATGTAGCCCATGCCTGTTTCTATGGCGGAAGCTGAGGAGCTTGACAAGTCCATAAAAAAGCCTAAGAATCGCCGCCTGAGAAGCATTATTACTGCAAATTCTATTACCGCTATGCCTGCGCATAACAGCACGCTCGCCTTGTAGCCCTCTCTGATACGCTCTTTTTTGCCTGCCCCAAGATTTTGTGCTGTGTAGGTGGATACCGCATTTCCGCAAGCTATGAACGGCATTATGGCAAAGGAGTCTATCTTTGAAGCCGCCGTGTACCCTGCAAGCACGTCCGAGCCAAAGGGATTGACGGCAGACTGCACTATTAACATTCCCACCGACACCACTGACTGCTGTATCACCGATACTGCCGCATAGGACGACATCTCTTTTAACACTGCCCCCGAAAAGAAGCTGAACTCTGCTCTTTCATGGTCTTTTCTGTATACCTTGTCAGTAAGAAGCAGAAACGATATCACTGCCGATACTCCCTGAGCAATGAAAGTCGCCCATGCCGCACCTGATACGCCCATGGAAAATCCCCCTACAAACAAAAGGTCAAGCCCTATGTTCAGCAAAGAGGACATCACAAGCAGATGAAAAGGCGTCTTTGAGTTGCCAAGGGCACTAAATACCGACGCTTGCACGTTGTAAAGAAACATAAACGGCATACCTAAGGAATATATCCGCAGATAGTCAGCAGCGTCATTTATGATATTCTGCGGCGTTTTCAGAAGTCTTAAAAGTGGCATACTAAGCACCACCCCAAGAACCGCTATCAACGCTGCGATCATAAGTGAAAATATCAGCACAGTGGAAATGCCCGTCTTGACCTTTGACTTGTTCCCAGCACCGCAGTATTTCGCTATAAGCACCGATGTTCCTATGCCCGTACCAGTTGCAACGGCTATCATGACCATTGTCACTGCAAAGGAAACTCCCACCGCCGCAAGAGCTTCGTCACCATTTATCTTGCCCACTATTATGGTGTCCATGGTGTTGTAAAGCTGTTGAAAAAGGTTTGCAAATATAAGAGGCTGTGCAAATCGGAATATTATTTTCTTAGGGTCGCCCTCTGTCATTATTACATTTTCTGGCTTATTCTTCAAATTCTTCACCGCCTGTGAATGTGGGTATGTATCTTTGCTGGTTTACGTCAAAAAGCCCTTTTCCAGTCAGCCCCACCTCTGGGATAGTCTGACACAGCGACACTGTAAGCACCACCGTCATACGCTGTATATTTCCGCCTGTGAGGGCAAGGGCTTCTCTGAAAGCTTTCTGTGCCTTTATCTCGCCTGTGATGTTTTCACCGCTTAGTATGCCTGCCACTGGAAGGGAGTAAAGCCCTGCCACCTTGCCGTCAATAGCCATAGCCACACCGCCGCCGTTGGCTTCAACAGCTTTCACAGCGCAAAGCATATCCGCAGGGTCAACGCCTGATACAACGACATTATTGCTCTCCTGAGCAAAGCTTGCGGCAACAGCTCCCCTTTTAATTCCAAGACCTTTTATAAAACCACTGCCTATCTCACCACTCCTGCCGAAACGCTCCACAACGAATATGGGCAGAATATCGGCTTTTGTATCACCGCATACAATGCCGTTGCTGACTTCAAGCCTGCCTTTTACAAGCCTTGTGACTATGCCACCCTCGGGCATTTCAATTGCATTTGCAGTAACATAGCCCCTCTCAAAGCCTGCTTTTATCTCAAAAGAATGGCAGTCAAGCCCTCTGGGCAATATCACAGTGTTTTTAAGCTCAGGATAGCGAGTTATGTCAAACTCATGCCTGCAAAGAAACTCGCCGTTTTCAGCCACAAGTCTGCCCTGATGATAGACCTTTTTCACTGTCATATTTTCAAGGCTATCCATAAGCAGAAAATTCGCCTTTCTTGAGGGAGCGACCGAGCCTATGATATCGTCAACACCATAGTGCCTTGCGGCGTTGAGTGTTGCCATTTTTATCGCTGACACAGGGGAAATACCGCATTTCACTGCAATGCGCAGAGCATTATCTATACAGCCGTTTTCCTTTATATCCTCCGCAGACTTGTCATCAGTGCAGAACATTATATTGTCCGTAGGGATATGATTTTTTACTATCCCCTCGCAAAGAGTTCGGCAGTTCGGCTCTATAGTTCCCTCTCTTACCAACACCGCCATTCCGCAGGCCAGCCGCTGTTCAAGGTCGCTTATGCTTTCGCACTCATGGTCGTCACAAAGCCCGGCGCAAGCCGCCTGCTGAACGTCACGAAATCCCATTGACGGACAGTGACCGTTCACCTTTACACCTGCCCTTTTTGCCGCACCGAGAAGCTTTATTATCTCCTCATTCCCCACCACAGCACCGCTTATCTCACCCACAGTTTTCGCCCTGCACTCTTTGATAACATTGGTGATATCGTCTTGCGTTTTCAGAGTGGAAAGATACTGCGAAGAAAGCTGCAAAAAGCTTTCTATGGGCATTTCTCCAAGCATTTCGCATATAGCTTTTATGCCTTTAAGACCAAGAGTATTCGACATCTGCATAGGGTCAAAGAATACACAGCCCGTTCCGTGTGGCACTGCGCCCTCGCAGTATGCAAAAGGCGTGAGCTTTGAGGACTCTACGTGCATATGAGCGTCGATAAAAGAAGGCGCAAAATACATTCCTCTGCAATCAATAAACTCTGTTGCTCTAGGCTCAAAGTCAGGGCAAACTGCGGCGATAATGCCGTTTTTTATCCCCACCGAGCCGCTGTCTATTATCCGTTCTCTGTAAACGTCAACTATCCTTGCGTTGTAAAAATAAATATCAAAAGGCAGCTTACCCTTAGCCGCCAGTATAAGTTCCTTTAGCTGCCGATCATTCATAAGCTGCCTCTTTCAGATACAAATATTATCAGTGTTTATATAGCGACTTGTTCAGCGCAAGATTGCAAAGCACATTGATTATACATCTTGACGCCGCAAGTGAAGTTATCTCGCTCACATCAAACGGAGGAGATACCTCCACAACGTCCATTCCACAGATACCGGGAGCTGTCACGAGCTTGAGAAGCCTTAAAAGCTCTCTTGGGAGCATACCGCCAAAATCAGGTGTGCCAGTACCCGGGCAGAAAGCAGCTTCCAGAACGTCTATATCAAGGCTCACATACACTGCCTTACAGCCCTTCCATGCGATATCGAGAGCAAGCTCTGCCACCTTGTCGATACCATACTTGTCTATATCCTCCATTGAGATCGCAGTACAGCCGCTGTCACGGGTGAATTTTGACCATGACTTGCAGCAGTTTCCGCCTATGCCTATCTGCACAAGATTTTTTGCGCTGAGGTTAGGCAGGTGAGTGGAATGATACCATTCTGTGCCGTGCATTTTTTCGTCCATTTGGATAGCGTCGCAATCGCTGTGGCGGTCGATATGGATAACGCCGATATTGCCGTCGATATACTTTGAAATGCCCCTGAGCGTAGGGAAAGTGGTAGAGTGGTCGCCCCCAAGAACGATAGGCGTTACCCCCTGAGAGAATATATAGCCTATGCCCTTTGTTATCTGGTCGAAAGTCTTTTCGGCATTTGCAGGAAGTGTGTAAATATCTCCTGCGTCGCAAAGCTTTATGTTTTCGTATAGGTCAACGCCATAGTCAGGGTTGAAAGGGGATATCTGCGAAGAAGCGTGTCTTATGCCGGCAGGGCCAAGTCTTGTGCCTGAACGGTTTGACGCTCCGCTGTCATATGGGATACCCACCACTGCAACGTCATATTCTGACACCTTATGGATATCCTCGCAGAAAGGGCTTCTGAGAAAAGTTTCGTGGCTTGTGTATGTAGGGCCGAGATTTGTTCTTGCAAAACAGCTCATGCCCTCGCTTTTAATGCTGTCCGCAGGCTCTAATCCAAACTCAACGGCTCTCTTTGCCATTGTAGGAAATCTTGTGTTGCCAAATTCATCAAATCTTGCCGCCGTTTTCATGGCGTGCAGTTCATTTCTGTCTATCATGATCATTTCTCCCTGCTTTCTTTTATAAGCGGAAACTGAAGCTCCGCAATAGTTTCATCACTGTTGTCCGTAAGGGTTATGTCTATACGGTATATCATCACCCCGACGTTTCCAAGGGTGTAGCCATGCTCCTGTGCAAGACAGCGCATTTTCATTATAAGCTCACCGAAATAGCTGTAGCAATTCCTGTGAAAAGCGCAAACGTATTTTCCTCCTGCCACTGTTGTGAAGCTTTCCTTGTCAGCCTGATCTGCCGAGCAGAACACCATAGGGCAGACCTCGGAATCCATATCGTCAGGGTCAACTGAGTTTTTTATGGTCATTGCCACCTTATCAGTGGCAAGCACAGGCGAAGTTCCGCCTATAGCCTCCTCAAGCTTCATAAACTCTATGCCAGTGAGATTTGTTCTGAACTTATTGCTCTCCCCTTTGAGGGCATATCGTTCAGGAAGCTCCTTTATAACAGGGTCATCAAGCTTGAAATCTGTGTTGTTAAGCTCTCTGATAAATTTAAGCTTTTCTTTCAGCACACGGCTTATTTCAAGCTTATCCGCTATCTCCTGCTGTAAAAGCTCATAACGCTGTCTGAGAACACGCTCGGACTTTTCAAGGTTTCTGTCGCTGAAATAGTCCTCTATTTCTTTCAGTGATAAGTTCAGCCTGCGAAGCTCTTTTATAGTGCCAAGCTTTTCACACTGCTGTGCCGAATAAAACCTCCGCCCTGTAAGCTTGTCAACATAGTCAGGTCTTAAAAGCCCTATCTTATCGTAATATCTAAGCCGTTCGGTAGGTATGTTTCGATACTTTGCTATCTCGGTTATGCTCAGAAGCTTTTCCCCATTCGGGACAAGCTGTCCGTTTTCGTCTGTATAAAACACAGTGTATTTCATATCATCAGTCATATCTTGTCCCCCATTCCAATTATTATGACAGCTTATTCAAGAGCCTGCTCGTCCTCTGCCCCTGTTCTTATCTTCACAACGTTTGCAACGTCATAAACAAATATCTTTCCGTCGCCTATCTTGCCCGTATAAAGCACCTTTCTGATAGTGTCGATAAGAAGTCCAAGAGGAACAGTGCTTATAACTATCTCCACCTTTATCTTAGGCAGAAGCCTTGATTCAAGCTCAGAGCCTCTGTAAAGCTCAGTGCTTCCTTTTTGTATTCCACAGCCGCTCACCTGCGTAACTGTCATACCTGTTATATCAAGCTTATCCAAAGCATTTTTCAGCAACTCGAACTTTGCGACGTTCATAAGAACGACCACCTTGTGCATCTTTCCGTCCGCCTTGTAGTCAGAAGCGTTAAGCTCTGAGGCTTCGTCTATAGCCCTCACCTTTGAAGGCTCGTCAGCGGCAGCGGTGATGAACTGAGCAGTGTTGAGAAGATCCGCATAGCTGCTTGAAAGTCCATGCTCGCACTTGTCAAGGCCAACTATCTCTGTGTTCTCGCTAACTCTCAGACCCATTGTTTTCTTTATCACTGTGAACACTATCACCATAATAAGCGCTGTCCATGCCGCCACTGAAAGCACGCCTGCAAGCTGTATAAGCAGATCCTTCGGGCTTCCTGAATATATAAGACCGCTTTTCTTTGCGAAAACGCCCGTCATAAGCGTTCCCCATGCTCCACACAAACCGTGAACACTTACCGCACCCACAGGGTCGTCAGCCTTTAGCTTTGTTATAAGCTCAACACCAAACACCATTACAAAGCC
>OCPS01000731.1_pt1 | contig 33699 bp, 30 predicted proteins | sample 1538651 | NCBI WGS metagenome assembly OCPS01 (sample SAMN04571715, study PRJEB22368) | human gut metagenome | biome: human gut; material: stool | host: Homo sapiens | place: Luxembourg | collected 2012-09-21 | reverse complement strand
TAATCTGAGTTTGAACCTCTTTTTTATTTTTAGAAGCTGTTTATTTTTTTACAGCCCCTTTTTTATTTTTTAGAATCATTAAGAGCTCTTAAGGTTTCATTACACATTGTAATAAACTTATTAGGATCTAAAGCTGCTCCCCCAACAAGAGCACCATCTATATTTGGTTTAGAAAGTAATTCATAGCAATTAGAAGGATTAACTGACCCACCATAACAAATACGAATTTCTTCAGCTTCTTTAGAAGAATACAAGTCACCTATTATTTTTCTAATTAACCCACATTTTTGGTCAGCTAAATTGCTTGGCGCAGATTTTCCTGTACCAATTGCCCATATGGGCTCATATGCTAAAATAACCTTCGAAACATATTTAGCTTTTACACCTTTAAATGCAGTTTTAACCTGTTCTCTTAATATATAATCTGTATCTGCATGTTCAAATTGTTCTTCCGTTTCACCAAGACATACAATAGGAATAAGACCATGATTTATAGCTGCAATAAGCTTTAAATTGACGTCTTCTTCAGTCTCATTGTTATATCTTCTTCTTTCACTATGACCAATTATAACATACGTTACACCAGTTGAAACAAGCATATTAGGAGATATCTCTCCCGTATATGCTCCCTCATCAGCATAATGCATATTTTGTGCACCAATTCTGATATTTTCACCCTGTCTTTTTACAAGACTTCTCAAATGAATTGCTGGAGCGCAAATAATAGTTTCAATGATATCTTTGCTAGGAACGGCATCGTTTACGGCATAGATGAATTGTAAAGCCTCATCACGTGTCTTAAACATCTTCCAGTTCGCAGCCACTACTGGCTTTCGCATAGACACACGCTCCTTCCGTTTATTTTTCTAATAATTCTGCAATTTCATTAATAGCTTCTTCAGCATGATCTCCTGTTGCAACAATTGTTACATTTTCACCTTGTGGAATAGCAAGAGACATTAATCCTAAAATAGATTTAACATCTACAACCTTATCGTGATAGTAAAGATTGATGTCAACAGAGTACTTTGAAGCAGCTTGGACAACCTTAGCAGCTAAGCTAGCATGTAGTCCTACTGTACTTTTTACTAAAATTTTCTTTTCCATTTTTCTCAGTTCCTTTCTATTTTAATTACTTATCATTAACACAAGCAATACCAGGAAGAGTCTTACCTTCTAGGTATTCAAGAGAAGCTCCACCACCTGTTGAAATGTGAGAGAACTTATTCTTATATCCAAATTGAATTGCAGCTGCAGCTGAATCGCCACCACCTACAATGGTATTTGCATCATGAAGGTTAGCAATAGCATCACATACACCGATTGTACCATGAGCAAAGTTAGGCATTTCAAATACACCCATAGGTCCATTCCATACAACAGTCTTAGCTGTCTTAATGATTTCTGCAAATTCCTCTACAGACTTTTGACCAATATCTAGACCAATTTCATCTGAGGCGATTTCATCAACGCTTACAGTCTTGAAAGGTACATCATTTGAAAATTCCTTTGCAACTACAGTATCAACAGGAAGAACAATCTTACCGTTTGCCTTTTTTAAAAGCTCAGATGCAAGTTCTACCTTGTCATCCTCACACTTAGACTTTCCAACATTTTTTCCTAAAGCCTTTAAGAAAGTAAACATCATACCTCCACCGATAATTAATTTATCAGCCTTTTCAAGTAAAGCAGATATTACTTCAATCTTATCTGATACCTTAGAACCACCAAGAATGGCTACATATGGTCTTTGAGGATTATCAACAGCTCCACCAATAAACTTAATTTCCTTTTCAAGTAAGAAACCAGCAGCTGTTTCACTAATATGAGCAGCAATACCTACGTTTGATGCAGCGGCTCTATGAGCTGTACCGAAGGCATCATTTACGAATACATCACCTAAAGATGCCCAATAAGCACCAAGTTCAGGATCATTCTTAGATTCCTTCTTTCCGTCTAAATCCTCATAACGAGTATTTTCAAACATAACGATTTCGCCATTTTCCATATTAGCAATGGCATCCTCTAATGCTTTACCACGAGTAACAGGAACAAACTTAACATTAATTCCAATTAACTCTTGAAGACGCTTAGCAACAGGAGCTAAAGTGTTCTTTGCTAAATCAGCCTCTTCCTTAATACGTCCTAGGTGTGAAAATACAATTGCCTTTCCACCATTTTCTACTACATATTTAATTGTTGGCAATGCTTCACGAATACGGTTATCATCAGTAATGACACCATCCTTCATAGGAACATTAAAATCAACTCTAATTAATACCTTTTTACCTTTTACATTTAAGTCTGTAATAACTTTCTTAGCCATTTTATTACCTCCATTACGATTAATGACCTTACAATATTATTATACCATTTGTATTATCTAATGACAATTAGAAATCGGTTACATATATTTTTTAAAAAATGTCATCCAAAGCTGGATGACACTATTATTATAAATCAGCAATGTTAATTTCAGTTTCGCAGTCAAAGAAATGACACTTATTCATATCAAATACAAGTTTAACATCTGAGTCAAATGTTAAATCTGAACGAGATTGTACTGACGCAATTAAGCCGCATCCACCAACCTCAGTGTAAATGTTAGTCTCTGCTCCTAAAAGCTCAGAGATTTTAACCTTACAATCAACAACCGCATTAGGGTATGTTTCAAACATAATTGGGTCACGTTCATCATGAATATTTTCAGGACGAATTCCTAAGAATATCTTTTTTCCAATAAAGTTTTTATCCTTTAGTAATTGAAGCTTTCCTTGAGGAATTTCAATCTTAACGTTTTCCTTAGAAGTTGTAAAAATACCATTCTCTGATGCAGTACCTTCAATAAAGTTCATAGGAGGAGTTCCAATGAATCCACCAACGAATACATTATGAGGGTGTGAATAAATTTCCTTTGGTGTACCAACTTGTTGAATACGACCATCTTTCATACAAACAATTCTTGATGCCATTGTCATAGCTTCAATTTGGTCATGTGTTACATAAATTGTTGTAGCATTTAAACGACGATGAAGTTTAATAAGCTCTCCACGTGTAGAAACACGAAGCTTAGCATCTAGGTTAGAAAGAGGCTCATCCATTAAGAATACCTTAGCATCACGAACGATAGCACGACCTAAGGCAACACGTTGACATTGACCACCTGATAATTGTCTTGGCTTACGTTCAAGATAAGGTGTAAGACCCAAAATTTCAGCAGCTTGCTTAACCTTTTCTTTGATTACATCACGATCAATACGACGAAGACGAAGACCAAATGCCATATTTTCATAAACTGACATATGAGGATAAAGAGCGTAGCTTTGGAATACCATCGCAATATCACGATCCTTAGGTGATACGTCATTTACCATTCTATCATCAATCCATAATTCACCGGCTGAAATATCCTCAAGACCAGCGATCATACGAAGTGTTGTTGACTTTCCACATCCAGATGGACCTACGAAGCAAATAAATTCCTTATCTTTAATTTCAAGATTGAAATCAAAAACAGCTTGAGTTCCATTAGGATAAATTTTATTAATATTTTTTAAGCTTAATGTAGCCATAATATAAATCCTCCTGTAATTAATACACCCATATTATAGCAAATCATTTTTTAAAAAAGAATGTACAAACTGCACATTCTTTAAATTTATTCTCCTTTTATCATACTATAAATAATATAAGCATCCTTAAATCTTCTTAAATCATAGCCTGTTTTTTTATAGAATTTATCAAGCTTATTAATTAAGGTATTTCTATGCATATATAAATCAGCTGAAGTTTTTAAAATGTTTAAGTCATTATTAATAAATGTATTAATAATATTATTCATTTCTATATCATTAAAATATTCCCCTAAAAGTTCTTTTTTTAAGGATAAATCATTTAAGCAAATAGCCTCATCAATTAATTCCCACTCATGATATATTTCTTTTTTCTTTGCCAAGATAAAATACTTATAAATCATTTCATAATTATCTTTAATCGATGCTTCTTCTATTTTTTTCGAAATATAACATTTAAAAAATGTATTTAAATCAAACATATAGGCTTTAATCGCTTCTTCAAACATTAATTCTTCATAATCATTATAAGGAAATATAATAACATCATTATATAGTATAGGCTTTACCGGCCCAATCAATGAAAAGATAAACGATGAAAGCTCATCGCTTGTATCTTTTTTTAAATATAAAAAATACTTATTCATCATCATCACTATCATTCAGATTGTTTTCATCATCTGAATCGTCATCTACAATTTCTGCGTCCTTTATTTCTTCTTTATTTGTATTAAATCGACTATTATTTTCATATAAATGACTACTCATATAAGGACTATATTCGTTTCCATTTTCTTGATTTAAAGCGGCTTCATCGTATCTTACCATTCTTGTTGATGACAATCTATCTCCTACTGAAATATGATCCCTTGTAATATAAATAACATTTATAATAAATGCTATGAAACAACAAATATTTAAAATATTATATAATCCAAAGCCTACTAAATCTCTTAATACTAACGTTCCCATCGTAGGGTCTTCACCCTCAAGACTTTCGACCTTAATTTTCATAAGCATTCGGCCAACGGTTTGTTTAGACCAATAATAACCTAATATATCATAATATAAGACGATTATTATCAAATAGCTCAAGAATGAAACTATAGATGATGTAAGAGTATACTTCATACTTGCAGATGCATAACTTCTACAGTCCTCAACACTATTAATGACCATACTAGAAAAATCAGAATCATATCTAGCACACGTATTTTTTACCGTTTCATCATCAACTAAATAATACACATATAAAGCTACTTGTTCATCATTAATATCAGTGGTTAGATTTGAATTTCCTGTGGGAGAAAGCTTATTATTTATCATTTCAACTAAAACAGGTTTAACGTGAGGGTCAATTTTTTCAAATTGAGGTTCTTTTACTCTAAAAACAACCAAAAGTAAAAGCGAAAGCAAAAATGTAACAAAACCAATAATAATTGTATCAATTAAAAATGCAACAAATCTTTGACTAGGATTTGCAAGTGTCTTCATATGAAACCACCAACCTTTGTCAAAATTATAGCATAAAATTATCTATTATACAAATGCATCTTATTTAAGTTTATTATTAAATTTAAGCACATCTAAATTAATGCTATTTTTCTTTCTCAATCTAAAAAAATAATCCTTTTTATTTTTTTCCACGAGTTCATTTATAATTTTTTCAAAATCATCAAACATATAATAAGATAAACTGCCCGGTATTGTATTAATCTCATTTAAATATATCTTACTGTCCTTATAAAAGAAATCAATTCTTACAATATCCTTAGCACCTATTGTTTTATAAACTAAGGAACCAATTTCAAAAATTCTTTTAATAAGCTCATTATCATCTAAAAATAAATGGGAATATAATTTATGACTTGATAAATATTTTTCCTTGAAATCAAATATATCATCAGAATAATTTATAAGTTCAACCTTAGACATTTTAATACTTCCATCATCATAAAAGGCCGCTGAAAGTTCCTGCATATCTTCTAAATATTCTTCAATAATAAGTTCGCTATCATATTTTAAGGCCTTAAGCGATTTTTTTATCAATTCATCTTCATCTTTACATACACTTATTCCTAAAGACGATCCACACCTTTTAGGCTTTACAATAACCGGATAAGGAATCTCAACTAAATCATAAGGCTTATAGCTCTGTTTTTTAACTTGTAAAATTCCTTCGCTATTTAACATTTTATAGCATAGCCATTTATCCATTGCCACAACGCCAGGATAAACACCACTACCCAAATAAGGTATTTCATAGAAATCTAGAATAGCACCAATTGTATCTTCTATTCCATAACCATGATTTGCAAGAATAATAAAATCAATTTTTTCAGCTGCCAATGCTTTTTTATTTAATAAAATTCTTTTTCCTTTTTTATTAATAATTTTATCCATTGATGGCTTTTTAATATAATACAATTCATTTTTAGAATCTAAATATAAAAATTTTACATCCGAGATTCTATGATACAAAGCCATTGCACTTACAATGGAAATTTCATGCTCGCTTGATGAACCACCACAAAGTAAACCAATCATTAAATCACCATTATAAAAATATGCTAAAGTTTATTATTTATTATAAATAAATATCGGGTACGTCATTTTCAATCAAAACAGCCTCATTATTAAAGCTTAACATAAGTCTTGCTTCATCTACACTTCTAACATAGGAATGGTTTATTTCAATTAAATCATATAAAATTTTACTAGTAGAAAGCTTCACTATATAAGCATAATCACATATTTCATTTATTCTTTTTGCATATTTTAAATATAAATTTGGTAACAGCTTTTTACATTCAACAAAACCAGGTGTAATAATTATTTTCTTCTTATTATAATGTTTTAACTGTTCTAAAGCTTTAAGAGCTCCTTTTAAATTGGAATTAAATGAGTCATCTATAATAATACTATTTCCGATTTCTAATATTCTTTGTCTAGAGGCTGGTCTTTTAATATTTTCAAGTCTAAAAATCATTTGGTTATAATCAATTTTATATAAAACTCCTAAAATAATTCCAGGCATCATATTGGAAATATCAATTTCATCATAGCCATTATTTTTAAATTTAAAAACAAACTCATTATAAGCATAGATATTTACATAATCCTCTAAAATTTGATAACTAAAATCAGCATTTTTACCATAGCTTATAAGATATGAAGTTCCATTATAGCTATAATTTCTTAAATATTCATTATCATAATTTAAAATAGCAATTCCTTTTTCACCAAGTCCATCTATAATTGACATTTTTTCCTTAATAATATTAGAAATATTTTTAAATGAATCAAGATGCATTGGTCCAATTCCCGTTATGACTGCGATATTAGGCAAAAAAGCACTAGAAAGTTTTTTGATATCATTAATATGATTGCTTCCCATTTCTAATATTAAGGCATTATAATACTTCAAATTGTGATTATTAAGTTCTAAAGAAATACCATTTAAAGTATTATAGGAGCCCTTAGTAGCCAAAGGTGTTATGTCGTCTAAAATTTGCGACATAAAATATTTAGTTGTTGTTTTAGCAAATGAACCTGTAATTCCAATTACATCATGATTAAATTCTTTTCTTTTTAAGATCGCTTTCTTTAAATAATAATGACTTATTTTCCGTTCAAAAAGATTACTTATAAAAAAAGGAATACATAAGATAAAAATAAATAAATAGCTTATACATAAATAAGCGTTGATATATAAAAAAGGTATCAAAATTATAAATAATCTAATAATTCTTTTAGTAAATTTAAGCTTTATTCGTAATTTAGAATATAAATATAGTAAATAAACTAATATTAAAAAAGCCATAATCAAAGAAATATATCCCCTAATAAAATAGATAAGATACACCATTAATATTAATAATTCTAAGTAAAAATGGCAAATAAAATAATTAAGATATTCCTTAATATGATAATGAGCTTGTTGATAGATAGTTATAATTAAAGGAAGATATGAAAGCGATAAGACAAGTGATATAAAACTAAGCATAGTTTTCAATCACCTTGCTAAGCAAAACTGTTTCCTTAAGATAAGCAAAATGATTTCCTTTTATTTCAATTAATCCAGACCCTTGCATTTTTCTTTTACCATAATAAGCTACTCTTTTAGGTACAACCTTATCATTATTAGCATAAATAATTAAAACCTTATTACCATCAATATTTTTAAATGATATTTTTTTCATATCACTAAATACATTATTCATCGTTTGTCTCATTAAGGGGGATGCATTTTTATAATCAGCAGAAGGCCTTGATATTTTAAATAGCTTATTAGCTAAAAGCTTAACCCTTGTTTTTAAAGTTCTATAATCATAAATAGGGGTTGAAATTAAAATTATTTTATAATGATAAAGCTCTGCCATTTTAAGGGCAATCCTTCCCCCAAACGAATGACCAATGATTAAAGGATTATCTATTTTCATATTTATAATAAAATCGTTTATTGATTTAGCATAATCATTTAAATTAAAAGCCCTTTCTAGCTTAGATTCCCCAAAGCCAGGTAAATCTAGCAAATAAGACTTGAAATTAGAATCTAGATGAGAAGCTAAGGCTTTAAAGCAGTGATGAGAGCCACCAAAGCCATGAAGGAAAACAATTTCCTTCTTACCACTACCTAAGGTATCATAAAAAAGATTATTAATCGTCACCGTACCACCTAATTTAATATATGCCTAAGATAAAAAAATAGTCCCATTTTTGGGACTAATAAACTAATCGATAAATTCCATTTCATAAGAAAAAAGATATTCTTCACCTGGTTTTAAACTATTAATTCCTTCTTTCTTAGATAACTCCAAATTAGGATTTTCAAAATCAGGAAGTCCATCCCATGGTTCAATACAAACAAAATCACCAGCATTAGGCTTACTCCAAATAGATAAATACTTAGAATGAAATCTAAAGCTAATTCTTCTTCCATCCTTTCTTTTTAAAGTCAAATGATTGAAGTTATTATCACAAATTAAGGTTTTATATTTTCTAAAGAAATCCTTATCAACCTCTATTTTTCCCACCTCACCCAATGTCTTTTTTCTAGTAATAAAGGATCCATCATCATTAAGCTCATAATAAGTGATTATTGTTTTCTTATCAAAAAGAACATAATTTCCTTTAGTATCATTATCTTCATAATTAACTCTTATAGCAGGATGACCGCCGATACCAAAATACATTATTTTATCATCTATATTTTTAACCTTATATTCAACATCCAAAATATTATTATTTCTTGTATAGGTGACATAGAGTTCAAATTTATAAGGATAATGCTTTAACGTTTCTTCATTTGAGGTCAAATAAATAGTATCACTATTTTCACTCTTAGCAATAAGCTTAAAATTACTATATTTGGCAATACCATGAATTTTCATTGAATATTCCTTGTCATCTACCATATATTTTTCATTCTTAAGTCTAGCAACAAAAGGGAAAATAACATTATCCTGGCCCGACCAAATTGACTCATCTAAAATGAATAACCTTTCTTCATTTGAAACCATAATAGAAGTTAAAGATCCACCATCTAATTTATATTTATAGTTTAGCATTTTAACACCTCAAAGCTAATTCCAATTAGCTAAATATTTTTTAATTAGGAAAGAACAAAAGTAATTCTAGATACATTAAGCAATTACATTTTAAAATAACACTAGCATCTATTTTTCTTTTTAAATACATAATAAACATCCATATTTTAAGTCTATCACAAAATAATAGAATAATCCACAAATGCTATCACATTTTATGAGGCACTTTTATCATTTTCATCACATTTTATGAAAAACAGCCTCATTTCTGAGACTGTTTTTTAATTTTATTTATAATTAGATTTATCTATTAGCTAAATTTAATAAATTTATTTTTTTTAAATGTTAATAATCTACTTAGAAGCATTATAAATGACATAATTACTACTATTATAATTCCAAGCCATGATGTATTGAATATCCTTATACTTGCATATTTTCCTCCACCACATGCTAAATTTAAAATTAAATTACAACCAAAATTTAAAAAAATACCCAAAATTAATGAACATGCAATCATAAGTAAATCTTCAATTAAATATAGCTTCAAGGCGTCTGTTCCATTAAAGCCGTTAATCTTATATAAGTAATTAAAATCACTATTATTTTTTAAGAGTTTTATTGACTTATCATAATAAACTAAAATAGTAATTAAATATCCAATAAGTATGGTAGGAATCAAAATATTTTTGAAGAATATCATAATATTATTTGCATCTTGAATTTTCAAATACAAAGCTGATTCATCAGTCATTTTGTGTGTATACATATATTTAAAAGCATTATAATTTGTTTTTACTAAATATGAATCATAATACATCATCTCATTAGTTTTAATTTCAAATAATAATTCACCTGAAGCGTAAATAGTTGGTATAGTATCTAAATTTACCGTACTCATATTAATACAGTTATACGCTTCAAAAAATTTATTATAATCACCAACAATATTTTTTACTTTATCATTAATTACAACTTGATATTTACCATCAATTTTTTCATTGCTAATATTTTCATCAATTACCCATTTTATTGGAACTCCATCTAAAATCGATATAAACGTTCCTGATTCACAAGGTATATATAATAATGAATAAATATTTTTTATGTTATTACTAAAAATACTCCAATCATCCTTATTTGATTGTGAATATTCTTGTTGATATTTAGTATAATCTGTTTCAATTATTCCTGATATCTTATAAATAAAATCATTAATTCTTATACCATTTGTAATAATATCTTCATAACTTCTGCTTTCATACTGTTCAATTTTATCAGCGATGTAATCCGTAATTAAAAAATCACCTTTTTTGTAACATCCAAATTTTAAACTAAAGAAATCTTGTTCAATAATACTTACGCCTGAAAAAGAAATATTAAAATCATACTTAATATCATCCTTAATAACTCTACCTGTTTGAATTTTTTCAACATGCTCCAAGATATTTAAATTAAAAGCCTCATCTTTTGAGTCATTAACTTGATAATCATTTGTAAACGAAACAATAGATTGCTTATTTTCATTATATGCATTGTATGCCATTTTAGGTAAATTTAAAAGTGATAGGTTTATAAAAAACAACGTTAATCCAATAAAAAAGCCAATTATTAAAGAAAATAGAATTAACTTTTTTTGATTATTCTTAATAAGATTTTTAATGCCTAGCTTAAATCCTAATAGTTTTGGTTCTTCGAATGAATCTACATCATGCTTTACAATAGTGTTATTTAATTTTTTTGTTGATGAATCTTCCAAAACATTAATTAAAATTTTATTACCATTTAGAGAAGTCAAATAATCAACAAGCTTATTTTTTTGTATACTGTTTAAATTCATAGGCATCGTAAGAACATTATCATTCAAAATAATATCCCCTTTATTATCATCACAGGTAATGACTTCTGCTTTATGATTATCTGTAATTTTAATTATCATATCCGAAAGATCATTAACTAAATCTTCATTATGAGATACAATTACTACCAATGATAATTTGCTTATTTCATGTAATACTTCAAATAATACCTTCTCTGTTTTTGTATCTAAAGAATTAGTTGGTTCATCAATCAAGTAGCAGGCTCTTATTTTTGAAAGTTCTAATATTAAATTAGCTTTTTGCATTTGTCCACCAGACATTGTATCTATTCTTTTTTCTAAAAGTGATTCGAATGAAAAAGCCTTAACTAATTTATCAAACCTATTTTTATCATAGATATCCTTAAATAAATTCAATATTTCGATAAGCGAATATTTATAATTACGATATTCCTGTGAAACATAAGATATAAGCTTATTTCTTATATAAAAATAGTTATTTTCATCATATATAACATTATCAAACTTAACCGTACCAAATGAAGCACATAAAGTTGTAGATAAAATTCTAAGTAGGGTTGTTTTTCCACTACCATTATTACCAATAACGGATACCAAACAATTTGTTGGTAAAACAATATTAATACTATCTAAGGCTTGTTTGCCATTATAATCTTTACTTAAATTTTTTATTTCTATCATATAACTATTTTCTCTTAAGTCCAATATTTAATTATGCCAATGTTAACTGCAGTACTTCCCGTAATAGGCTTAATAATTATCGTTTCAAAATTTGAAAAATATCCAAGCTCATTCGATTCATCTGGCCTAATATTTTCTAATTTTTCTTTAGACGAATAATTATAAGCTTCTGCTTCTGATTTAGCATAGGCTATACCAAGGCTTCGACCTTCTACAATAATATAGCTTGTATCATCTGCAAGAACAAATGAATCATTTTCATCCTTATATACATTATAATAGGTGATTACAAATCCCGAAATACTAGTACTCTTATTTTCAAGTACTGGTGTCATATCAAGTTTAGAAGCTCTAATTTCTTTCAAACCACCTGCCCTAATACAAGATGTTAAAAGTAAAATAAAACTAATCATCATTAAAAAATATTTTTTCATATTATCTACCTCTCTTCCAACAAAATTCTACTTTAATTCTAAAGCTATGTCAAATACTCAAAAGTCAGCTTTTTGGTTGTATATATATCAAAAATACAAAAAAAGAGAAATATCATTTAAAAAAGCGAATGTTTCTCTTTAATATTATTATATTTTATCATTAAAAATCATTTTTAATGCACCTAAAAAACTCATCTTTAGGCCTGTATTTTCAATGATTTTCAATGATTTATCATCATGTTTTTTTAAATATGAATCTAAAGCATTAAGTGCACTCGCTTCATTTTCATCTGATTTAGAAAGCAATTCATCTCGTGCTTCTTCATATTCCTTTTCTTTAAGCATATAAAGTGCTACAAGCTTACAATAAGCAACCGTCCTTAGAAGTTTAATTTTCCCATCTAAAATTGAAAGAATTTCTGAATATTTTTTTAGTGCTATACATGAAACAGTAAAATAAGCTAATGCATTATCACTAATATCACATATTTTACCTATTCCTTTTAATGATAAATATTGACTTTTAGCAAGATTATAACAACTCTGAAAATCAGTAATTTTAGAATAAACATTCATATAGGTATTATTTAAATACAAAACCCTCATAAAATTATTATCCTTTAAAAAATAATTTTTAGCCATATCAGCATAATAAAGAAATTTTATATAATCTTTTTCTTTTGCATAAAGGGATGCTATAGCATTAAAAATTAACCCATCATCAAAATTATTAATCGAATAATATTCTGTAAAATTTGATGGACATGCTGTATGAAAAATTTCAAAAATGTTTTTAAGTTGAAAATTAAAAAAATTCTCATAGCATTTATTCTCTTTATAAATATCAAAAGCCTTTTTTTCTTCTTCCGGCTTTAATATTTTATTAAGCATCATAAAAGATTTAAAATTATATAATATTGGAAATAAAATACTATTTGTTGCAATCTCATGATCTAGGATATTCATATAGCTATCATAATTATCGAAGCATTTATAATACATATCATTATAAATATTGGTAAATAGTATTTCCATATTTGAAAGTTCGTCATGTGTTAAGAGTCTATAATTAAAATAGTCAGCTAAAATTTTAATTATTTCATGTCCTATTGCTTGTTCACTCTTACGGGCTCTTCTGTATGATGTTGGACTAATACCAATAGATATTAAAAATTCATCCTTATTTAAGTTTTTATTTTTAATTATTGCATCAAATAAATAAAAATATATACTGGTATTTTGATATTCACTAAGTTTTATATCTTTCACAAAAAACAACTCCTTTTAAAAAAATAGCCTCATTTTGAGACTATTTCAACATTAATAAGTATAGTTCTAATAATTACATTATAAATCAATTGTATTTAATCCATTTATAAAATAGTAATTCAATATCATTCACTATTCTTACTTAGTTTATCAATTTCATAAATAATAATACTACCATAGACAGCTATTTCAAAAACAATCAATGGTAAAACACACACAACAAAGAATTTCGTTGCCTCCAATTTATGATCAAGAACAATCCATAAAACTAAGTCAAATATAGAAAAAAATGTTAATAATACCAATGCTTTTTTCATTACTTTTTACTGCCTCCATACTTTTATTATAATTAATATAATTATTAATTTTGTTGATTCTTACTTAAAGAATCTCTTATTTCTTCAAGTAATTCCACTACTGGATCTTTAGGAGCTGGTTTAGCTTCTTCTTCCTTTTTCTTAGCTTCTAAAGCTGCGGCTGCTTCTTCCTTAGCACGCTTTTCCTCTAAATAAGCTAATTCTTTCTTATTAAGCTTAATGCCCTTTGAATTTTTAAAGTTAATAATATTTTCAATATTTTTTGTCTTTTCAGCACCATCCTTAATATTATTGAACGTTCTAATAATTAAGAATAGAACAAAAGCTACAAGTAAGAAATTAATTATAGCACTAATAAATGCGCCCCAGTCAATTAAAATTGAATTAGCAAGGTCAAGAACTTGTTTGCCATCTTCAACCTTATATACCTTTACAAGAACAGTATACATTTTATCAAGAGCATCATTATCTCCACCGAAGCAATAATAAAGCACCATATTAATAATAGGCTTTAAAATACCATTTGATAAAGCTGTTACAATTGCTGTAAAAGCGGCACCAATAATAGTACCAACAGCCATATCCATTACATTTCCACGTGAAATAAACTTCTTAAATTCTTGAAAAAACTTCTTCATACACAACATCCTCCATAGCTATATTATAAAATTCTTAGACAAATTTCGCAAGATTATTTCTTTTTCATTTTAAAACGCTTTTCATGAGCAAGCATATCCTCATTCTTAATTTCTTTAAAGCCATTTCCTAAAACCTCAGATGTATCTGATACAATAACAAAGGCCTTGCTATCTATAGCTGATACCATTTCCTTAAGTTCATTTAATTGACCTGCCTTAACTACTGTCATTAAAATTCCTTTATCAAGCTTAGAATACATTCCAACTCCTTCTATTTTAGTAACTCCTCTTGGTGAATGATTAATTAAATAATTACCAATTTCATCAGGCATATCAGTTACGATATAGCAAAGCTTTGATCTATTTAGGCCAATAATTATCATATCAGACATCTTAGCAGATAGGAAAATAACAATTAAAGCATATAGCACATTAGAAATGCTTTTCATACATATGGCACCAGATACAACAATAATACCATCAAGCATAGCTGTAAAAACAGGAATTGATAAAAACGGCATTAAATTATGTAGGAATCTTCCTAAAAGCTCCGTACCACCTGATGATACACGATATTTACAAAAAAGACCAATCGCTATACCTTGAATAACACCACCAAAAACCGCACCCATAAGGCCGTCATCCTTAACAATTGCCGGTACACGCTCAAACAAGGTAGTTGTAAGACCTAAGCATACAGTTGTGACAAGACAATTAATCGTAAATTTAACGCCTTCTTCAAAAAAACTAATAATTAAAATTGGAATATTACAAGCAATAATTATGATACCAACACTTATAGGAATATAGCGACTTAACAAAGTCGCAAGCCCCGAAATTCCACCGGCAACAATACTATTAGGTACGAGGAAGCAGTCCAAAGAAAATGCATACAACACACATGCTAGTATCATCATAAAATATCTTTTAATTTCTTTTTTTAGATTTATATTCATATTATGATTCAAGTCCACTAATAGGGGCTCTTTCCTCCAACCTAAATTCAACCTTTGCTATATCAGCCTTAAGGTTTATAATTTTTTTTATATAATCATCATTTAATTTTTCAAAATCAATTTGACCATTTTTAATATATTCAAAGGGAAATTCATTTTTAATTTTACTAATTTCTTCTTTGATATCATCAATATGCTTATTTATTAATTTAATATCACTACATTTAGGTAAATCTTCATATTTAGCCTTTAATAATTCATCTAAATCTTCATTAATAAATGCTTCTAAATAAGTATTATATTGCTTTAAAGTCTCATCATTAGATGATTCTAAAACATATGGATGTAAGCTTAAAATTATATTTCTCATTGTAAATTCTAAAGCATCGTGATTTATATCATCAGATGTTTCAATATATTCTTCAGTCATTGATAGAATTGTTTTCGTTTCTTCAATTTCCTTAAGATTAGGTTCCGTAGCCTTATAGGCCTTATCCTCTAAAGAATCAACATTTTGATTATAGGGAATACTTCTTAAAATATCTTCCTTTGTTTTTAAATAGTTAAGCTTATATTTTAAATTTTGAAATTCAATAATTTGATCCTTAATTGCATAATTCATTTTAGCAATATAAACTGCCTTTTGATATAAAAGACATTCCTTAGCTAAAATAAAATCCGCTAAGCGATTAATTAAATAATTATTATATTGAGCCTTATAATAGTCAAAATAGCTATTTAATTTTTCTGCCTCAATATTATTAATTACCTTTCCAGCTTGTAAAGAGTTAACTATATAGTAGCTAAAATTTAGCGGATCACCCTCATGCATTGTAATCACTCTAAGATCTACATCTTGCGGAAAATCAACATTATAAAATAATACACGGGGAATTACCATTTCCTTTGCACCACCTGGATACCAAGCTCTTCCTAAATACTTTTTATTATTACCACTAGATATAACACGTGTATTAGCAAAAATAAAGCCATATTTGCTAGAAGCGTACGTATCAGGAGCGCATAAATAGGCATTAGAATCTAGAATTTGTAACATTTTAATCGTTGAATTATTAATAATCGCATCCCCACTACCAAAGATAAAATCAACATCACCTTCAATATAACAGTTATCAAAGTAATTATCACTAGCATCAATATATAATGTATCCTGCTCACTTATAAAGTCAATATTGGTATATGTACCAAAGCACGCTTCTGTTTTAAACGCGACATTTTGATTTCCCTTATTTCCTGGTACACGGTGATAGCTATTTTCAATAATTAAATTTTCAAGACGAAGATATGTAGCACTTGGCTTTACTGTTAAAGACGCTGAGCCCGTTGTACCATAGGTTTTAACACCATCACCACCATCTTCCTTCCTTACAATCATTCCATTCCTTGCATCATAGGTAATTTTAGCCTTTGTAACACCAATAATTGTTAAATGTGAAGTTGTAATTACATATTTTCCATAATATGTATCATCATATAAGAAAATGGTATCATATTCCTTGGCAGCCAGAAGAGCCTCAGCCAATGTTTCAACTATTTTACCATCTCTATCTATTTTGCTTAAATTTTCTTTTTTTGACACTAAATATTTCATATAAAACACCTTAATTAATTCATTATAATTTTACACTTTATGGCTTTATTTTTCAATAATATAGTATTTTATTTAAAAAAAGGTTTATTTGCTTAGCAAATAAACCAATAAATTTTATTCAAGTTCAAAGGCACCAGTATATAATTGATAATAACGGCCTTTCTTTTCGATAAGCTCCTCATGTGAGCCACGTTCAATAATATGACCAAGCTCAAGAACCATAATAGCCTTTGAATTCTTAACGGTTGATAATCTATGAGCAATTACAAATACTGTACGACCATCCATTAGCTTATCCATACCATCTGTAACAAGTGCCTCGGTTCTAGTGTCAATCGATGAAGTTGCTTCATCAAGAATCAAAACAGGCGGATTTGAAATCGCAGCACGGGCAATAGAAAGCAATTGTCTTTGACCCTGTGACAATTGAGAGCCATTAGCAGTCAATACTGTATTATAGCCATCTGGTAAATGCTTAATAAATTGATCAGCATTAGCAAGCTTAGCAGCTGCATATACCTCTTCATCTGTCGCATCAAGCTTACCATAACGAATATTTTCCATAATAGTGCCTGTAAATAGATTAGTATCCTGTAAAACCATACCAAGAGCACGTCTTAGATCAGGCTTTTTGATTTTATTAATATTAATACCATCAAATCTAATCTTACCATCCTGAATATCATAGAAACGATTAATTAGATTCGTAATCGTTGTTTTACCTGCACCAGTAGCTCCAACAAAGGCGATTTTTTGACCAGGTTTTGCAAATAATGATACATCATGAAGAACAATCTTATCAGGATAATATCCAAAATCAACATCAAAGAATCTTACATCACCCTTTACCTCAGTATAAGTAATTGTACCATCATGATGAGGATGCTTCCAAGCCCAAAGACCCGTTCTTTCCTTAGCTTCCTTAAGCTCTCCATTTTCAATTTTTGCATTAACAAGTGTTACATAACCATGATCCTCTTCTGATTTTTCATCAAGAAGTTCAAAGATTCTTTCAGCACCAGCAAGTGCCATAATAATAGAATTAAACTGATTTGAAACCTGTGATACCTGATTACAGAACATCTTATTATATCCAAGATATGATACTAAAAGTCCTACTGTAAAACCTAAAATAGTATTTAATGCTAAATATGAGCCAACCATTAGAGTAACTGAATATGAAATGTATCCTAAGTTATTCATTACTGGCATTAAAATATTAGCATACATATTAGCCTTAGTAGCTGTTGCACATAATCTATCATTAACCTCATCAAAATCATGCTTAGCATCTTCTTCATGATTGAAGACCTTAACTACCTTTTGACCCTCAAGCATTTCTTCAACATATCCATTTAAAGAGCCAATATCAATTTGTTGTTTAACAAAACCCTTACCAGAACGAGATCCTAAGAATCTTGTAACTAAAACCATTAAGCAAACAGTAAATAAAACAATAAGTGCAAGAATAAAATTAGCTCTAAACATAAATACAGCCAGCATAATCATCATTATAATACTAGTTGTAAGCTGAGGAATTGATTGACTAATCATTTGACGAAGAGTATCTGTATCATTTGTATAACGAGACATTATCTCGCCATGAGTATGACGATCAAAATACATAATAGGTAAGCTTTGCATATGCTCAAACATCTCATCACGTACATTCTTTAATACACCGTTCGCAACGCTTACAACTGTACGAGCATTAATATATGAAGCAATAACCCCAATCGCATAGAAAATGATTACAGGCGTAATTTGATGCCATAGGTAGCTAGTATCAACACTATGAGTTATCTTATAAGTTTCTTGAAGCTTGGGAATTATCGTATCAATAAGTGTCGCATTGAAATTTGTACCATAAACAGTTGAAAATGATGTTATGCAAATACATATAATTACAATAATTAATTGAAGCCAATATTTTTTAAAAATTATACCTAAAAGACGCTTTAGGGTCTTTAAAGGTGAATGTGCACCTTTTTTATTCTTCATGTGAACCAGCTCCTTTCACTTGAGATGTATATACTTCTTTATAAATTTCATTACTTTTTAAAAGTTCTTTATGTGTACCAACGCCAGAAATATGGCCATCATCTAAAACAATAATCATATCAGCATCCTCAACTGAAGAAATTCTTTGGGCAATGATAATCTTAGTTGTATCAGGAATTTCCTCACGGAAGGCTTTTCTAATTAACGCATCAGTCTTAGTATCAACAGCACTTGTTGAATCATCCAAAATTAAAATCTTAGGATGCTTCATCAAAGCACGAGCAATACACAAACGTTGACGTTGTCCTCCTGAAACATTAGCACCACCCTGTTCAATATGAGAATTATATTTATCAGGGAAACGTGATACAAACTCATCAGCTTGAGCAAGCTTACTTGCATGTTCAATTTCTTCTTCGGTTGCAAATTCGTTACCCCATCTCAAATTGCTTGCAATAGTACCTGTAAATAAGACGTTCTTTTGAAGAACAACTGATACCTCATCACGTAGCGTTTTTATATCATAATCCTTAACCTCAACGCCACCAACCTTTAAAGAACCTGAAGTAATATCATAAAGACGAGGAATCAAATTAACAAGCGTTGACTTAGCACTACCAGTACCACCAACAATACCAACGGTCATACCAGATTTAATATTTAAGTTAATATCACTTAAAACAAGCTTATTCTCACTATCTTCGTAAGAAAAATCAACATGGTCAAAAACAATTGAGCCATCATTAACTGTATAAACCGGATTTTCACAATTTTTAATTGTTGGTTCTTCGTTAATTACAGCACTAATACGCTCAACAGAGGCTTTAGACATTGTAATCATTACAATAATCATCGAAAGCATCATAAGACTCATTAAAATTTGCATAATATATGTAAATAAGGCATTTAAATCACCCGTTGTGAATGTAGATGTATACGGAGCACAAAGCTTAGCACCCATAAATGATACAAACATAAAGCAAACATAAACAGCAGCCTGCATAAATGGATTATTAAATGCTAGCCAGCCTTCAGCCTTAACTGAATATTTATAAATTTCTTCTGATGAATGTTTAAATTTCTTTGTTTCAAAGTCTTCACGTACAAAGGCTTTAACCGTTCTTGCACCAGCAACATTTTCTTGAACAACCGTATTTAGGTCATCATATTTAGCAAACATTTTCTTAAAATTAGGATGAGCTTTTGTCATAATGAAAAACAATGCTAAAGCAAGTACAGGCACAACAACTACGAAAATCATTGAAATTTTAGGACTAATAACAATTGACATAATGAATGCAAAAATAAGCATAAATGGAGCACGTACAGCAATACGAATTACCATTTGGAATGACATTTGAACATTAGTTACATCTGTTGTAGTACGAGTTATTAAGCTTGATGTTGAAAACTTATCAATGTTTGCAAAAGAGAAATCCTGAATTGAATAATAGATTTCCTTACGTAAATTTTTAGCAAAACCACATGATGCCTTAGCTGAAAAAATTCCCGATAGGACTCCAAAGCCAAGTGATAATATAGCAAAACCAATTAAAATGAAACCCGCAATAATAGCCGCCTTTTGGCTAGGAACATCGCTTAAAAATTTAAGTAAGGTTAGCTTTAATGTAGCACCCGCCTCATGCTTATTATTAAAATCAATAATATTAATTATATCTGACATTACAAGAGGAATTAATATTTCCATCACAACCTCTAGGGCAACTGTAATGGGAGACATAATTGTGGAAAATTTATAGCCGTTTATACACGACAAAATACTTTTTTTCTTCTTTTTTTCCATATATATCCGCTCCTTTTTTAATATTTTTCGATATTGTTAAGTATTCTCTTAAGAAGATCACTAAGTAATTGCTCTTCTTCTTTATTAATCGAAGAAAACGCTTCTTTTTCAACCTGTTCAATATTTTTTGTAATTTGATTATGAATATCTAACGCTTTTTTTGTTAATACAATCCTTTTAAGACGTTGATCCGTAGGAATAGATTCTCTTACAATAAAACCCATTTTTTCAAGATTTTGTAAAGTAGATGTAACCGATGACCCTCTAAGCTCGAAATGCTCCTCAATATCCTTTTGAAAAACATCACGATTTTTCGATTCGCATCTAACATAACCAATTATTATTCCTTGAACACCAGAAACCCCTAATTTTTGGTTTGCATGGTCAATTTCTCGTTTCATTTTATGAGCGACCTTATGTATTAATCCACCTAAATTAGTCATAGCATCCTCCTTGATTACTTAGAAACCTAACTAATTTTAACATAAAAAAATAACAAATTCAATTTTAAATTGAAAATGTTATTTAAAACTAAAACGTTTTCATTTTTTCTTACGTCCCTTATACTCTCTTAAAATAGATGCATATGCATAAACATACTCATTATCATGCTTATAGGCTGATTCCTTTATTTGCTCAAAATATTCTGAGGTAGTTTTGTTTTTAGCCTTTTTAGCAGCTTTAATAATTTGTTCAATACTTGAATAGAACATTGGGTGATTAGCATCATAAATGCACTCAAAATGATGAACTAAATGCGAGTTGTCATCAAAAAAAGAAAATATCTTTGATAAAGCATTAGGAAGCCTTAAAGGTTTTACCATACTATTAAGATCTTCATCAGTAGCAATCATACTTATAAGCTTATATAAATGATAGCCCGTAACATATCTTTTTAATCCATCAGGTTTTTTTTGATAATCAGTAAACAATCTTCCAATAAGCTTTATTCTTCTAAATACCCTACTACTAGAATTATTTTCATTATATTTTTTCTTAAATAATGATAAATGACTTCTAATATCTTCACCATTTAAGAATGTTTCATAAATATTAATCGCATCATCAAGCAAATAAGGAGTTTTAGCTGATGTAACATATGAATCTAACGCTGTTAATAGCTTAAAAGCTTCTTCCTTATAAGCAGTAAGTAAATTCTTAAAAATAACATGCTTTTTATATTCAACATCTGAAAAAACAGAATATGTAAATTCATCTTTTTTTATATCATCGGGATTTAAAATAGCATACTCAGTTTTATCGTCAACAATACGATTAGTAGGATGACCTACAACATCATTTCTAATATATTTAAGTTCTCTTAAAGCTTTATTATCATTAATACTAATAAAGTTTTTAGTTCCGGTAATTTTGAATGTTAAAGTATAAAGTGAATCTATACAAACAAATAAAGCCTGAAGGAGCCCATATAATCTTAATATCACCTCTCCCGAGTCAAAAGCCTCGTCCATACTTTTTTCAAAATATGAAATTGCATTATGATTATTTTTTAAAGTCATATAGCAAGCCTTGAGTACATTACTTTTAGAATCCATATCTTGTGCTAATTTATCAATAACGTTATTTACCTTTTCCATTTTATCACAGCCTTTAATATAATTATAATATACTCCTTAATAAAAAACAAAGGAATAATCCTTTGTAGCTAATTTATTGGCTTCTTTTTAATGATACTATCTATGTCAAAAAGCTTAGTAATATCACAAATGGGCAAATCATCACCTGTAGTAAAAGGAATATATCTATTTATTTAGTTATATGCTGATTTAACTCATCATAACAGCTAAATTTTTGAATATAGGAAAAAAGCGTAGTAGTAACATACATCAAAAAAATATTTATACTGATTTAACTTGATACACCTAAAATTCCTATTATCTTTAGTATTTTTTTTAATTCTAAATATCCAATTTTAAATTTTATAAATTACATTAAAGGGCAGTGACCATATTTTGATTTATAACATTTTTTAAAAAAAATTGAGGTTTTAATTCAATTCTTATAAGTTATTTAAATATAATAATTCATTAATATAGATGCTAAAATTATAATTCAGCATCAAATTCATCAAAAATCTCTAAAATATGTTTATTTTCTTTTAATAATAAATCCGTAATTTTTCAACCGCTTCATCACTGGTTAAATCTTTTAGCCTCTTTACAGGTAATGCTTTTTACCTTTTGGATTATTTATTGGTTTTGATGTTTCAAAGCTATTACAAATATTTTTAATATATTTTTTTAATCATCAACACACCTAATGTTATTATTTTCTAAAAAATCTAAAACTCTAACAAAATCTTTTTAGGCTTAGTAATTAGACAATCAATTACTTTAAAGGCTTGATAGAAGCTTAAAACATTGCCTCAGCAAGAATAAGCTTGTCAGCAATCTTTACAAGTTCGAACCTGCAGCATGTCATATACACCTTTTTAAGATTTTTAATGTCAAAAATAGCTCTTCACCATCTTTAACAAAAAGCTTTATATTCTAGATGGTCAAGTGCCTAAAGCAAAGCCGCATGCCTCATCCTCACTCCAGTGCAATGACTCGATATAATAATCAAAAATGAAATCGATGCACATTTCATATAATCTCATTCTTGACTCACTCATATAAAATTACCTTCTTTATTGGCACTGTAAATGTCAACTAAAAAATGTAGTTTCCTACACTTTTAATTTACCATATACAGGCACTTCTATGTGTCGTTCTAAAGCCGATTTATATCTGGTTTTATTGTAAGCAAAAAGAGCAGCCAATAAGCCACTCTTTAGATATCAGCATAAGCATATACAAATTTAATTTTTAATTAAAATTTACCTTTTTTTAATACACTACTTAAATTTATATCCTAATAAATCATTTGCTTCATCAATATTAGAAGAGATAAGAATATTCCCTTTTAAGCAAAATTTAATACTTCTATCATTTCCTAAATTAGAAATTTGATAATCATATAATTCTTTTGCTTGCTTTTTATTTTCAAATTCTTCAAAATAAATGACATTCGTATTTTCTTTGCAGCAACCTATAATATTGGTTGTTCTGATATTAAGTCCCCAACTTATAAATTCTTTGTTTGCATTTTCTTGATTCTCTTTACTATTTTCAAGATATATAACATATTTTTTCTCTCGAAGCAAATTAACATCTTTCAAAACATCATCCCAAGAATAATTTGATTTTGAACAAGATGTAAATGCGAAAATACTAATAACTAATAAAATGATAAAACCAAAAGATTTTTTCAACATTGAATATCCTCCTCATTTGGTATTATTATATTACAATGTATCAAATTTAGCAAGCCTATATCTAGTACAAATGTACCGTTTCCACAGGTGTTACTTACAATTTGTATTTTTTTAGCCATTCATTCTTTTAAAATAATTCCATATTATAATCATTAATCTTTGTACTAAAAGTTGATAAATCAAACATTAAGCTAAGTGATTGATTCAAACTATCAATTGTATCAATTTCAAAAATTTTTTTACTTCATAAACTATGTTAACTTGATTCATCTAGAACATATCCCATATTTTCTCATTTTGCATTTTCATTTTTAGTTATATCACTAACATCAACAAAATACAATTATCCTTACCAAATCCAATTGTAATTTTTAATGTAAATGTTGTAATATCATCTAATAATTTATCATTTAAAGTTGAATATTTTTTTATGGAAATAGACCTCTAATTTTGTTGATTTTGTACGTTATTATTATAACATTTTTTAGGTCTTTTTTCTTTTCATTTATAACATAAAATCCAACTATTTTTCAAAGAAACTTAGTTGGATTTTTTTACTCATTTTAAGGTCTTATTTAATTTTCGGGAAACACAAATTATACAATCCTAATTGAATACTTTAAAATAGTTTCGTCAAACTCATCTAATTTATTGCCTAAAAGCACAATATCTGACTCCATATCATATTCTTCTTTTAATTTTGTTAAAATTGTGCTTTCTATAAATGAACTCTGATTATTATTTTCAAGCCTAATTGCTAAATCAACATCACTATATTCATCATTTTTTCCTTTAGCATATGATCCAAATAAATATACCTCTTTAATATTTATCAGCTCAAAATATTTATTTTTAAAATCAAAAATAATTGATTTTATATCATCTATTGAAAAATTTCTTTTTTTCTTTAAATATAAATAAGAATCATTTTCCATAATTTCAAGCTTCTTTCTCATTATCATTTCATCACATTTTTCGAAATTAAAAAAAGATTTTCGAACAATTACAAATTCATCACCTAATTTATATCTAATTGAATTAATTAAAAGTTCACCAAGTAATAAAATACTATTAGAAAATGAATGTCTATTTATAAGCTCCATAAAAATTATTTCTTGTTTCTCTCTATAATAAAATTCACTCAATTTATATAAAAAAGAGTTTTCAAGTTTAAGACATGTTATTTTTTCAAAAAAAGTAACAATTTCAGAAAAAGTTAAACATCCATTTTTATTTATAATTTTTTTATGAAATTTATGAATTTCATTAAGTTCATTTATTGTCGAGTATCCATTTTCTCTTAATAAATCAATTTCTTTATCTAAAGTAAGTTTATTAGATATAAGACCATATGCATTTGTAACAACTCTGCAAAAAAATTTATTATTCATAGGTTACCTCTTTTCATTAAAAATTAAAGCTAAGATACAGCATGTTGATCTCAGCTCTAATTTTCATTAAGCATTAATTCCAGCTAAAACTCTCATACCAATAGTATTATGAGTTAACAAGAAATCTTTACTACCTAAAAAGCTAGTATGAGCAAGTTTTAAACATTTTGAAAAATCACCATCGTTTTGGAGTATATTTGAAATAATATCAAATAAAGCTTCAATAGTTTTTACGATATCTCCACCAATAATAACTTCTGAGAATTTCGAAAGAATATCTAATACACATGAAGCATTTCCTAAGTAGCCTTTCAGTTTATTTGTTGAAATAGTAACTCTATCATCAGTAACAATAAAATTATTAATAATATCTAAATATGTTCTTCCTCTAAAACCATTAGCAATTGCTGATTCGGTAGGAACGATAAAATCACCATTAAATTCTCCATTAACAACAATAGCCTCTCCCGCAATAGGAGTAAATTTAGGTTTAATAAGCAAATTGTTCCATTCCTCTCTTAATTTTGTATATGTTACAGTTTCATTTAAAATAGAATCAACACCAGAATTTGCTAAATCAACTAAATACTGAATTGCATCTCTGACAGGTTTGATAGGAATACCAAGAAAAGAACCATATTTTTTCTTTAAACTATCACCAAGGATTTGAATTAAATCTTGAATTAAAGTTTCATCATGAGGAGTTCCTACATTAACAATTTTATCAATCAGTCCAGGATTATTAATTGCACATTTACAATTTACAACTCCACCTTTGCTATAACCAATCAAAACAATTGGAATATTTGGATATTTTCTTCTTACTAAATTAATCATATCTCTCAATTCAGAAGCTTGCGTACTTACAGCTCCATACGTTGGATTAGAAAAAAGTGTTCTTACAAAAATATTACTTTTAGGTCTTGCTTCATGTTTATCGATAATCTCCTTTAAAGTTGAATTTGAATTATTTAATTCAGTTGCTCGCATGATTCCATCACAAAATTCACAATTATAAAATTTATTGAAAACATTATTTTTCAAATTGTCAAATAATGGATTTAAAGTTTCTTCAGTTCCTAAAAAACCATGTTGACAAAGAATCACACTACCTTCTAATAATACTTTTTTTACTTGATATTTATATTTTGTTGAATTACTTGTAGTATTACTACTATTATTTATTGCATATTTACTTGACATATTTTTAATCATCCTATTATTCTAAGTAAATTTAAGTGCAAAGAATTTAAAAGCAATTACGCACTTCATTAATTGCTCATTAAAAAACTATAATATATTACTTCATACTGATCCGCCTCCTTTTAAGTAAATAAAAATTCTAGTCTTCTAATTTCCATTTTTCCGCTCTTTTTTGCTTATTTTGTTGACTGATTTTCTTCTTCCAAGATTGCAGCCAGGGGCATACCTCTTGCATTAGGTCTTTGATTTGACATGATATTTACCTCTATTTGCGATTCGGTCAGGCACTTACCCTTCCCACTTCCTTAATGGCGAGCTGCTAATAAAACTGCCAGATGTTTTAAAAAATAATTTGATAAAAAACAAAACACCATTTTGAAAGTGGGTTAGGTGATTTGCCTTCCCATTTCCTTTATGGCGTTCTTGTTCATTTTCTGCCGGCTAGCTTATAAATCTGATTAACGTTTGTTGCCGTATTGACAGGTTCTTCTACTTTGCATCTCTTGAAGACTGTCCCTGTAGTCAGACATTTCCTCTCTGAACAGCTTTTGGAGTTTGGAACGCCTTTCCTGCACCGAGCTTCTGGACAAGCCTACGATTTTTGATATCTCGGTATCCTTAGTGATGCCGTTAAGCAAACACTCGATGATTTTCGAATCAGCCTCATCGTGTGCAAAGCCTCTCGCTTTCACTTTTGTTTCTTCTAAATAAGAAACATCATCAGCAGACATGGTGTTCCTATCCTCATATTCAATGACGGTTACGTCGCCATTTTCATCCTCTACTTCCCTTGCATAGCTCACGCTGCGGTTCCCAATGTGCTTATTATAGGAAAATTGTTCGCGCTTCGTGTTCCTATGAAGGTTGCGGTAGTCATATGCCTGCTTCTTACTGCATCTGACAAAAGCGTCATATCCGTTGCCCATGTAGTTCTCTATTTTTATATAGAAGAATGTTACGTTAACAGCTTCAGGAGAGTATCCTGGAATATCATTAAGTCTCCTATAGGCAATGTTGTCGAAATTCTCCTCTTCGACTTGAGGATTCTTTTTACAATTGATTGTCATGTTATTTGCTCCTTTGTTTGCAATTTAGAGACAAATAACTGACAGATAACAATTTTTTGTTGTTCGATTGAGAGTGCTGTCGATTTTTGATATAATATGAATTAGTTAAAGTACAAATCTACTCAACAACGCCTTTGTCAGTATTCATCTCTAATAACAAAGGTGAGGTAACGAAAGTTTGCAGCCAATATATCAATGGAGTTTATTAGGTTTGAGTGGGTTTAGAATTAATAAAAGGCAGGTGTTTTTATGGAAAATAATTGTTTTCCTCGTGTATGCGGCGGTACTTTCTTTACAATACTTAATGCAAACAAAAAAAGAGGCCTTTCCCAAGAAGAAAAGGCCAAAGGTAATAAAGATGATTTATCCAATTATAATATGCTCGATGACCTAGTTGGCCTCGTCATGCCTAATCACTATAGACCTGATGGTCCCACAATAACCAATAACACGTCTCTATACAAAAAAAGCGCATTAGATCATAGTGATTGGCTTTGTTTTGATTCTGATGTTTTTATATCAGAATTTGAATATCAATTCCATAATAATTATGGTGAAATGTTAAAAAGGGTAGATTCCTTTGTTTCAAAATATTTTTTTACTAGCACGAAGGTTTGGGTTTCTATTTTAGGAAAAAATCTTCTTGATTATATTACCTCTGACAAATCTTTATCAGATGATTCTGATTTTTTTATTTGCTCGCCAAGCAAGCCTACAAAATTAAAAGATATAATTCCCAATATTAAGGTATCTATTCAACAACTAATACTTGGAATTTGGTACTTTATTATATCCAATAAAATCAGCAATTTAGTTGGAGAATCTACTTTTGAAATGTGGCATGCGCCATCAATTACAAAGGGGCAAGAGCGTAAATTTGTTAACCCATATGTAAACTCCAGCAAATTTGATAATGCTAGAATATATTCTCTTTTACCAACTGACGTTCTTTATAAACTACAAAATGATGATAGCTTAAGTGTTATTGACTTTAATTATGATTTTTCAGAATATTTATGGAAAACAAAAGAAAAATACAGCAAAATGAAAACGCTTCTATATGAAGACGCACTGGAACCTTTTTATAACTTTTATGTTGAAAACGACATTGTTGTTTATTTGAGAAATCAGTCGAATTTTAATTCCATCTTTGATTCAACTGACAGCGTGCTAATTCTTAAAGATGCAACAGCATCTATGTTCCTTAGTAAATGCTCTAATTTCATAATTATTTCAGGTACTGGTGGCCTTGGAAAATCAATGTTAATGAGACATCTATTACTTTCAGCTATTGATGATTACGTTGCAGAAAAAATGGTTCCTCTTTTTATTCAACTAAAAGATTTCAATCAATCATATCACACTCTTATCGAATTCATCTTAAAAGACGTAAAGCCTAAACTTCCACTTGATGAAAAATCATTTAAAGACTTCTTATCTTCCGGAAAAGCTATACTTCTATTTGATGGATTGGATGAAATTAGTTCAGATGCAATTTCATTATTTGAATCGCAACTTGAAGCACTTGTAGATGAATATTCAAGCAATCTTTATATAATATCATCTCGTCCATACACTAGTTTTATCGAACTATCTAGATTTAACGTCATTCACCTTAAGCCATTTGATAAAACTCAGGCATTGAAGATGATTTCTAAATTAAGATTCAGGGAAGATGAGCCTCAATTCAAAGAGCGTTTTATAAAAGAACTGGATTCATCTCTTTTTTACACACATAAAGATTTTGCCGAGAATCCGCTTCTTCTAACAATAATGCTTTTAACATTTAAGGAATACGCGGAAATTCCAGTTAAAATCCATTTGTTCTATAAAAAAGCATATGAATCATTGGCAGAAAAGCACGATGCTAGCAAAGGAGGATATAAAAGGCCATTTAGAACCGGACTTTCTGTAGAACAATTCTCGGATATAGCTTCAGAATTTTGTGCAAGATCATATATTGATCAAAAATATGAGTTTACTGATACAGATTTTAAAAGATACTTCAACAGCCTTAACGCTGTAAAAAAAGGATTAAACCCTTCTTTGACAAATAGTAATTTCCTTCAGGATTTAAAATCAAATGTATGCTTAATGTATACCGAAAACAACAAACATATGTTCATGCATAGATCATTTCAAGAATATTTCTGTGCGGAATATTTCTCCAAGCAGTTGGACAAGCACCTTTGGAAAATAGCAAACTTATTTGAAAAGCGAAGCAACAATTATGGTGATAAAACATTTGACATGATGTTTGACATGATCAGAGCTCAAATTGAGCAATACGTTTTTCTGCCATATCTAGAAGAACTATTCAAAAGCATCTACTCATTAAAAAATGATGACATTTTTGTTTTTGAGAAGGAAAAAGCAAATAAAGAAAAAGGGTGTCATTATTTCTTTGAAGAATATGACAATAATGAAAATGCATATTTAGCTTTCCTTCTTAGGCAATATGAAACAATTTATTATCAAAGCGGTGAAGTTGATAGTTGCGACAACAACTATCCAAAATCTTTCATTTATAAAAAAATAAAAGAATTAGAAAGAATTGGCACATATTTTCCAGAATGTATTGACTTACCAGAATATGAGGAATTCAATACTGAAACATATTATAAAGTAATCCAGGAGAAAGACGGACATACTGAAACCATTCTAATTGAAGAAAATCAATGGTTAAGAGTAGGTGACGAAGATATCGAAATTGATCCTTGCGGCAAATCTTATCAATTTGATGTTTTTGATATTATAGAAGACCCTGAATATTATAGAGATATAATTGATGAATTAGAGAAAGAATATAATGATTTCATGGAAGAATATGTATCATTAAGAAAATTATACATTTTGTTAAAGAAAAAAAGTCAACAAGTAAGTGATGATGTATTTGATGATTTATTCTAAAATTAAAAGCGACCTTAATATGTAATTGAGCTAAGTCACTTTTTAGTTTTTATATTATAAGTGTCAAATCCTAAATGTACGTAAATAGGGTAGAGGAAAGAATTCTTTGCCCATCCCATTGCACCGTACGTACGGGTCTCGTATACGGCGCTACATTTATATTCTACACAAACTACTAAGATAGTAGTCCAAAGGGTTGACTAGTCCAGGTCTTCCCTTTTTCTTATTGGCTTGAGCTAAAACTTTAGGACTTAAAATATAATTAACAACCCTCATTCCACATCTACGATACCAACCTAATCTTGAATTTGCTACTTTAAAGATATCTTCTTCATTAAAGTTACGTTTATAAGATTTATTAATCTTTTGTAGATTCTTATAGATTGTTAGTGGTTTCTTCCACTGTTTAATAATTATTACTCTTACTTTATGCCTTAACCATTGGCCGAACTAGGTTATAAACATTTTTATATTACCAATTCGAAAATAATTTATCCATCCTCGAATAATTTGATTAAGTTTAATAAATGTTTTTGCTAGTGGCTTTGATACAGCGTATTTTCTTTTGAGTTCACGCTTTATCTTTTCATAAAGTTTTACTTTTCTATCATTTCCGGGTTTACATTGCCAACCTTTTTCATTTTTCCAAAATGTAAAACCTAGGAAATTACTATCATTTGGTCTTACTATTTTGGTTTTGGTTGCTGAAACCTTAAGAAATAATTTTCTTTCAAGCCAAGAAGTAACTGATTTCATAACACGTTCGGCTGCTACATCACTTTTAACAAAGATATTACAATCATCAGCGTATCTTACAAAATGTAGGCCTCTTTGTTCTAATTCTTTATCAAATTTATCTAAATAAATATTGCTAAGAATTGGACTTAAAGGACCTCCTTGTGGTACTCCGATGGTTGTAGATGATATTAAGCCATTATCCATAACTCCTGCTTGTAGGAATTTCCGAATTAAATGAAGTGTATGACTATCATTTACTTTTTCTCTTAGTATTGAGATTAATTTATCATGATTTACTGTATCAAAATACTTTTCAATATCTAAATCGATTACCCATTCAAATCCTTGATTAAGATACTCTAATACCTTATTCATTGCCGTGTGACAGTCCCTACCTGGTCTAAAGCCAAATGAATTATCACTGAATATGTTTTCATATATTGGTGATAACTTTTGTGCTATAGCTTGCTGTATAACCCTATCAACCACAGTTGGCATTCCTAGAGATCTTAATTTGCCATTAGATTTTGGAATATATACTCTTCTTACGGGTTGAGGCCTATAGGATTTATTCATTATTTTATTAATAATGTCTTCTCTATGTTCATTAAAGTATGCATCAATTTGGTCAACTGTCATTTTATCAATGCCACTTGCGCCTTTATTTGATTTTACTTTCTTGATTGCCTCATTCATATTTTCTACACTTAAAATCTCTTCAATTAAGCTCATTTGCTGCTTATCCTCCATTCGTAGATTATATGGAATTATCTTCGACTACTTTACCATCATTGACTACGTTTCAATGTTTTAGGCTATCACATCTTACATATTATCCATACATTGCTTATAGTGATTCGCACTATATAAACATTAGGTCCTTTTGTAGTTGGCTTCTACATACTACGACTAGAGCTCTCTCCCCAACTATTTGCTTTTTTATTGCACGTATATTCTACGCGTTAGGGCCTCCCGGGGTAATTCACTAATCTTTCATCCCACAACCTCTTGATTTACTGTCTTGGTTTTACGTTTACCATTAGGACTTTAGTTTGTTATGCAACCTTATCCACTTACCATTTAGCCTCATCAAGTTTCTATTCGTATGCTCAAGGATTTTGCTACACCTCTTCCTTCACTCATAGGATTACTCCTAACAGCTTAAGGTTCGCTACACTTGGCGGTAAATACCCGTGACTAGACTTTCACTAGTGAGATTAATGCCATGCCCGGCACACATAAAAAAACTAAGAGATTAACTCCTAGTTTTAGTATACGAAAATAAGAATTGAGGTTTTAATTCTATTCTTATTAGTTATTATATTTTATTAAATGTGATCACCACTTTGTAGGAACATCATCAACATAATGCAACCAACCATTGTAAAAACATCAAAAGATATACCTGATATAGGAATTAAAATATAGAAAAAGTCCAATTTGAATATAATCATAAGTTATACTCTATGGACAACTTATTATATTTCAAATTGGATTACATTTTACCTTATATGTATTTTTGCATTTTTAAATCCATCTTTTACCTCAATATAATCTGTACTTTCAAATGCTGATGGAATTTCGTATACAATATTAATAGTTTTGGTAATTCCAGAGCCAATTGTTTCGTTTAACCAAAATCCATTATCTAAATAGATTCCATCATTATGAGTACCATATTTATTATTTCCTCGATAATAGTAAAAATTTGACTCAGATATATACTTTTCAGATGAACCATCATTCTTTATAGTCATAGTAATTACAACGTAATTATTTTGAGTCACTGTTCCAAGAACTCCAATTTTATCAGTATTATATGCTGAATTAATAGTGTACTCTAAATCTCCAACTGTAACAGTATCATTCATCTTATATTCTACTGTTTGATTATTAGTAGTACTTCCATTATTTGTTGGTGTATTTGAATTGTTGCCAGCTGTCCCACCAAAAATTCCTCCAATAATCACTAAAACTACAAGTACTATAACAAACCAAACCCATTTCTTTTTATAAAGTACTTTTTTCTCTTTTTTATCGTTTTCCATATTATCCTCCAAATTCATCAATAGATTTCATTGTGATAAATTATACCCCCCCCGCATTTTGTCAAGCTTCTTTATAAAAAAATTAGAATCGGGTTGTAGTGGTAATATAAAAGTAGACAATAATTAATTATAATGTATTCATATTTATATATTTGTAGTCAGCTATTTCCTTTCAGTTTTATTATGAGCCTTTCTGATTTTAATAGAATTCATAATTTAGTGCTTTTAACCACTATTTATAGCTGCTTAAATCAAAGTGCTGCAACCACAAAACAAGACCTTATTATACATTATTTAAATCAAAAATAAAAGGGGCTGTAAAAAAATAAATTTCATTTGTTAATTGAAAAAGTAAATTCCGCTATGAATAGTAGAAACAAAATCATTGAAAA